>JAABUZ0100000083.1_pt1 | contig 221341 bp, 221 predicted proteins | sample 5562091 | NCBI WGS metagenome assembly JAABUZ01 (sample SAMN12813069, study PRJNA571459) | rock metagenome | isolation source: Antarctica rocks | place: Antarctica: Victoria Land, Linnaeus Terrace sud | collected 2015-12-21
GGTTAAATCGCGATGAACTTTGTCGATCTCTTTTGCTTCTCCGTCTCTCCCGCGTCGACTGCGACCAACTGACCGAAACGCTGCTGCCTGGCCCAGCCGAGGAAGACCTGCTGGAGCACTTATACCGTCTGTCACTGGGCAATCCACTGTTTCTCGGCGAACTGATCAATGCGGGGCGCGACAGCACCTCATTCGTGCGGGAAGAGGATCGCTGGCGGCTGCGAGCTGGCGCATCCACCCCGGTGCCAGACGGAGTCCGGGAGGTGATCAGCGCCCGTGCTGGGAGCTTGGATGCCGCCACGCGACAGGTGGTGCGCGTGGCGGCCGTGCATGGGATGGATAGCCCCGTGTGGCTGCTCGAAAACGCATCGCGTCTGGATCGAGACCAGTTTCTTGATGCGTTGGAGACGGCCACCGCGAGCCGCCTCCTGGAAGAGCGCGAGCACAGCTATGCATTCTCCCATCCGCTCTTTCGGGACGCCATTTACCAGGACATGTCGGCCCATCGCCGTATTCACCTCCATGGTGTGCTGGGCGATGCCTTGGAGCGAGTCGCACCCCTGGACGTCACGACGCTCGCCTACCACTACGGGCTGAGCGACAATCGCGCGCAGTCGGCGTTCTATCAAGAATTGGCAGGGGACCGTGCGGGCGAGGTCGACGCCCATCGACTGGCGGCGAGCCATTACCGACACGCGCTGCGCGATCTCGCGGCGGCTGACCGGCTCTACGACGAAGCGCGCCTCCGCGAGAAGCTCGGCGGAGATTTGCGGGCATTGGGCGAGTACGACGAAGCGCTGGCGGCGTTGGCCATGGCCGGTGCGGTCTATCGCGAACTGGGCGACCTGGACGGTGCCGCCCGAGCCATTGCCACCATGGGAGCCGTGCACGCCTCGCGAGCTACACCTCGCGAAGGCCTTGCACTGGTGCAGGCCATGTGGGACGAGCTGGGCGACTCATTACAGCCGGACGCGCGCGCCACTTTGCTAGTCTGCGTGGCGAGACTGTGGGCCACATGCGGCCAGTATCCTGACTCGCTGCAGTCCGCCTCGCAGGCAGAACAGCTAGTGCAACAGACCGGCAATGTGGTTCTATTGGGCGAGGCGAAGGCGCGTATCGGCGCCGCACAGGTAGTGACCGGAGATTTGGTCGAAGGTATGCAGACCCTGCAAGAGGCGCTGCCCCTGGTCGAGGCTGCCAATGACCTGGAACATCAGGGATTGGTCCTGGCGGGTATCGCCTACGCGCAGTTGAAACAGGGCGATCCGCGCGCAGCTCGCGCTACGCGGCTGCGTTCACTCGCAGTCCGCGAGCGGCGGGGTGAGGCGGCTCTCATCGCTGAGGAACTGCACAACCTCGCCAATGTCGAAGTCACTCTGGGCGACTGGAAGACAGCGCGTCGTCGCCTGGAGCGGGCACTGGAGGTGGTGGCGACCACCCGGGCCCCCTTAAACGCGCGCGGTGCTCTCCTTCACCTCGGCGTCATCGCTAGCTTTGAAGGCGGGTGGGAGGACGCAGAACAGTATCTCGATCGGGCCCTTGCCATGGCTCGGGAGGCGGGCGATAGAAAGATGGAGGATCATGTCACACGGGCCTGGTCCGGCGTCGCCCGGGGGCGCAACCAGCCGTTGCAGGCCATCGAGCGGCTGGAGCCACTGGCCTCTCCTGTGCGCCCGGGGTCGACCGACGTGGCTTACGTGCGCGCGGAACTGGCCCGCTCGTGGGTTGAGGCTGGCGACGCCTCGCGAGGCATGGATGCGCTGCAGCCAGAAGTCGAGAAAGCGGGGAACGCGCCGGACACGTACGTCTCATTGGTGATCTTCCAGGAGTATGGACGAGTGCTGACCGCTCTTGATCGATTCGATGAGGCCGAGCATTTCCTTCGGCAGGCACTCGGTCTCGCCCGCCGACAGCACGCGACCTTCAATTTTGCTGTGTGTCTCGACCTACTCGGCCGCGTTCTGCAGCGACAGGGACTGCCAGAGGAGGCCCGACGGCGCCTCGAAACGGCCAGGAAGATATTCACCTCGCTGGGAGCCAGACCCTACCTCGACCGCACCATCGCCGCACTGAGCGAGCTTTGCTGAGGCGTTTCACTGATTCGCGGCAGTCGATAGACGTGGGCCTTACGTGCTCTCTTCGCCGGTCTCCTGATACCTCGCCACGGAGAAGGCCAGTAACATCGGAATGTCGACCGCGAAGATGAGCAGCATGGCAATCAGGATCAGCAATAGGCTGCCACGCGTTCCGTCGACGATGAAGGCATAGCCGATCATCCCGGCGATGATCGGCTATGCCAGCAAGGCCCAGCGAAACACCTGGAAGAACCGATCCCAGGCAAAGTCGCGTAGGCGGCTCAGCGTGACGAGATTCGCCAGCAAGATGGCGCCGGCTCCGGCCAGGACGCCGAGGGCAGGTACCAGGGGCACGCTTCTGGGGACGTAGGAGGCGATGTAGACGCCCCCAATCACGACCAGCGCCATGGCGACCACCCCAAGTTCGGCGATCGGGGGAAACCGGCGCTCGGGGACTTCTGCGGCGCTGGCGTGGGCCGAGTCGCCGGTTACCATGTGGTGATCCTGGTCATGATGACCAGCGTCGCCACCTGCATGGCGCCTGTGATCCCGGCCGCGTAGACGAACCGACGCATCAGCCGGCCGATCCGCTGGCCGTTGGGGTGCGGCTTCTTCATTTCAAAGAGTACGGCCAGATTTGCCGGCTCCAGGATGCCGATGGCCACCACTGCCATTACGCCCACCACCGCGAAGGAGGCCACGAGCCACCAGTGTTTCGGGTAGGCAACGGCGAGGTCGTTGAGATGTCGGGCGAGTTGCCAGCCGGACGCCAGGGTCATGGTGACCAGCGTCGGCATGATAAGCAGCATTTTCGGCATGAACCTGGCCGAGAACTCGGCCCGTGCCTGGATGGAGAGACGGCCGAGGATAGGCCCGATGACGAACCCCACAAAAAGGTCGATCTCGGTCCACAGCCCGCCCCCCACGACGTGGAAGAAATCGAGCGCCCAGAGCCAGTTACCGGCGATGGAGACGACCAGGAGGCCCAGGACCACACCGACGATCGGGAGGCCGGCGATCGGCACAATCTGCACCGCCGGTCGAGTCGGCGCGGCTGCCGCGCTAGACATTGTTACGCCGGCCATGCTGGTTTACCTCCCATTCGAACAGCATGCCCGAGACGATTGAGGATCGGGCGGGTGCGCTTCTTGGGTTAAGTATACCCTCTCTTGCCTCGTGGTCAAGGTGCGCTTGTGCTTTGTCCCGGGAGTTGCTATGGCGAGATGTTGCTGGCCCCTGGCGATGTGGTGTCGGTTCGCTGCTGCTGCGACTCTGTAAGGCTGGCGCCGAGCGATTTGAACTGCGCGATCACTGCATTGATGCGGCTGTGCACCTGGCTGATGGTCATGCCGTGCTCGGAGCGAAGCTGCTTGAGTTCACCGCTCATATCTTTGATGAGCGCTTTCTCTTGCTGTGCAACCGTGTTCGGATCATCCACGGTGATGTTGTACTGGATGGCATCGGCCTCCGTGGTGCAGCGGGTACATTTATAGTTCAGCGCCACGCCGTAGTTCTTGGGAGCAATGGTCTTCGCGTTGCGGGAGATCAGATTGACCTGCAGCGCCACGGCGAAGGTCTGGCAATCGGTGCAGGAGCCATAGGCGAATGCAGAATTGTAGGGCGCGACGTCTGGACCGTCGATATGGTTGAGCTGGATGCGTCCGTCGACTCGTAGTCGATTGTCGTCTTTGTTAATAACGCGAACATCGTTGTGGCCGCCACCGCCGCGGGTCTCGCTGTCGACGCCGGGGACGGTGGGTGTGATGCTGGTTGCCGAGGCGGTCGATGCCGCCAGTGAGGGCTTGCTCAAGAGAGCATGGCCGCCGTAGCCCCCGGCAATAAGCAGCGAGATAACGGCGATGGCCGCGAGACCCCGGACGGATAGCAGACAGAGAATGCGTTTCATCTTCAAAACCTCCTATGGTTTGGCTGGTGGGGGTGGGACGGTAGGAGCGTATGCGGGCGGAGCGGTGGGGGCATGCGCCGGTGGGACGGTAGGAGCGTATGCGGGCGGAGCGGTGGGAGCATTCGCCGGTGGGACAGTAGGAGCGTACGCCGCTGGAGCGGTCGGCGGGACCGGGGACGCCGTTCCCACAACGGCGCCCGCCGGTTGCGTTGGCGCAAGCGCCGGCCCGGGTACAGCCGTCGCCGGCGGCGATGTCGGGTTGGTTGCCGCGACCGGTTGCGATATGGGCGTGGCAACGCCTGTCGTTGTGGGTTGCGGCGAGGCCGCGGCTTTCGCGGTGGCCTTCGCTTTTGCGCTGGCCTTCGCCTTGACAGTAGCCTGCGCCCTGGCGGTTGCTTTGACAGCCGGCACCGTGGTCGGGGATAGTGGCTTCGTCACTATTCCGCCCACGACCAACCTGCGTCGGAACGGATTATAAGGAACTGGAACCTGGGCGAGGCTGTTGCCTACATCCCCCGCCGTGCCGCGCTCGGTGGGGCCGATCGGCCGCCAGGAGGACGACGCATACAATGGCCCCGAGGCTCCTCGACTGGCGGGCAGTTCGGGCGCCCAGAGGTATCCAAGGAGCCCGACGATGGCCAGGGCGATGAGGCTGCCCTTCACCCGGCGCGCCGGCGTCGGCTTGCTGTAGTTCCACAGGGCCTTACCGCCGCGACGGACCAGGTTGAACAGGATGTACACCATGCCGAAGGCGGGCAGCGCCAGAATTAGGAGCTGAGCGATCGCCAGCACCATGCTTCCAGTATCTGCGTGGGTCTGCGCGGTGTGAAAGACAGTCAACTGCTGGTGTGCGGAGTCCCACCCGGATCCCACTACCCTGGGGGCACTCTTGATCATCAAGAAAAAGAGAAGCGCCATCATGGGGACGGTCACGATGACGTACATCGCGAAGACGACGCGAACCCATCGCTTGTACCGGCTAAACTCCTCATCCTCCCCTTTGACAAAAGGCGCCATCGATTTGACGAATGCGGGTATCCGGGAAAAGAAGTCGGGGATCCCCGTGATATCGGCCAGGGTCCAGTAGCCGTCGTAGCGCCCAAAGGGAAGGATTTGCTGGAAGATTTCGAGGTCGATGAGCAGCACTATCAGGAGCAGCCACTGAAGGCTCGTCAGAAAGTAGAGTCCGACCATGGCGGCGCCAAAGATGAGGTTGAAGTAAAAGCCGCCGAGATCGGTTCGTACCTTCGACCAACGGGGAAGTCGATAGTTATCCGTCACGTCGGTATAAAAGGCGGGATATACCAGGTAGAAGCCAACGCCCATGCCACGGACTTCTCCCCCTCCGTAGCGAAGGGCAGAGGCATGACCGAATTCGTGCCAGACTGTGCCCAGGACAATCATGCCCAGTACCGCAAACAGGAGCGCCGGGTGGTATGTCACCTGACGGGTGCCGCCGGCGACGCCATGGACCGCAAAGACGTAGAACTGGGCGGCTCCGGCGACGATCAGCATGGCGATGAGAACGGGTGGCCAGAAGAGCTTCTGGAGCACCGCCGTAAATGGATTGATGAGGCGCGGGCTGAGCGCGCGCACCCGCATGTTGATTTGCAGCGGTGAACGCGCCGCATCGCCCCCCTCGGCCGGCTCCTGCTCGACGGCTGACCCGTCAGCTTTCGCCACCAACCCGAGAGGAATGAGTTTGGAGGCGACCAACTGGCGCACGTTGTCGGCGCTCACGCTCCGATTGATGGTTTTCGAGACCTGATCAGCTATCTCGTCGGTGCTGTGCTGCCCGTCGACCTGCTCGATAACCCGGTAGAGAAGCTCGGTAAGCTGCACGAACCTGCCGTTGCGCTGCACCAACCACTGCTGCTGCTCGTACGCGCCATCCTGCATCTCGCCGCCGAGCTCGATTCCCGGAGCTAGCTGAGGCCGATCCGCAATCTCTCCAGCAGCCCCCTGGGCGGTCGCGCCGTCGTCGGTCGGCTCACTGTCGACTGTCGGCGTTTGGTCGCCGGTCGGCGTGCTGTCGGCGGTGTTGTGCCCCTGCGGTCTAGGGTTGGTTTGGACCACGGTTATTGCTTCCTCTCGAGCAGAGATGGAGGTGGCACCCGAGCATTCGCTGGACCAGGAAGGACTCCGTGGCGTCTATCGCCATTCGCGTGCCGTCCCTCGAATGGTCCTTCTTCAACCGCTTCGCCGCGGTCGGGAGGTAGACCGAGCGGGCAGGCTCAGGGTTACTGAAGCTGCCCGCTCGGCACAGAGTTAGGTGGTGACGCTCCGCATCACCCGGCGGCTCCTAGCCGTTGGTCTGAGTGATCGGCGCGGTCTGCGTGGCGTTGGCGGTCGCGGTGGAATTGTCCGAGAGCACATTCGCGGCCACGGCGGCATTTACCGGAGCGGCCACGTTGGCGTTGATCAGGCTCATCTCCTCGCGGTCCGGGAGCTCGGCGGCGTTCTGCGAGTCGAGTTCGTCGGCGGTCAGTTCTCGTTTGTCGTCTGCCATGGTATTGTCTCCTAGTTCATGAATCAGTGGTTGACCTACAGTTTGGCTGCGAACGCAGCCATTGAGCGACACGGGGTGTTACGGATTGCTTTGGGTGATCGGTGCGGTCTGCGTGGCGTTGGCGGTCGCCGTGGAATTGTCCGAAAGGACATTCAGCGCCGCCGCGACGTTGACGGGAGCCGCGACGTTGGCATTCACCAGGGACATCTCCTCGCGGTCCGGCAGTTCGGCTGCTTCCTGGGAGTCGATCTCTTCACTGCTGAGGGATCGGTCCTTGTTCTCGGTCATCGCACTCTCCAATTCACGTGTATGGTTCGGTTCTGCGTGATCCCGCCTCGGTCAGGCTGGTACGGGTATCAAGAATCAGATAGTTGACTCACCCGGCTGTACGGGGGGAAGCGGTATCCCCCAGCCACCACCTATCGGGGAGATAATCGACATCTCCTCACGATCCGGCAGTTCGACGGCCTGTTCCGCTTCCAACTCCGTCTTCTCGAGTTGCATGGGTGGCCGAGAAGACCGCGACGTCTGGTCTGACGACGTCATTCGTGTTCCTCCCTGGTGGTCACCGTGTGCCCATCGCTTTGAACGATGTCGATCACCTGCTCAGAAGAAGCAGTTTCACTGGAGCCGCTCGCGCCAACGTTTCGCGCCACGACCACGTTTGAATGGTGCTGGGCGCTAGCATCCGCGGTGGCTGCCGCGTTAACGGCGCGCCGGATAGAGTCTTCCAGTCCTTTTCTGGCCCGCTTCAAGCTATCGTTCGTTGACACGTATACCTCCCTTCCTGTGCGACGACGCAGATTTCATGCCAGATAGCGGGGATCCGGGGGACTCGCGTGCGGGAGGTGTCGTGGTCGAAACCTCGACGCCTGCGCAGCCCTTCACTCTGACCTACGGCATATCTCTCGGGTTTCTTTCACAGGGACGAGGTAAGTTTCCAGTTCATTTCACCCCCCGGCGACGAAGGTCGCAAGTTCAGGTGGACCACCGCCAGTCGGCCCAGAAGACACGCGCGGGTTCCTGGTAGCGCGATTTCGGTCCCCCGAAGCCGTAATTGAACTTCTTTTCGAACACCCTATACATCAAATCGTGGAGGTCGTTCAGAGACTCGACCTCGGCCAGCGCTTCGAAGATGGGCCCTGCCTCAGGCACGTACTCGTCCGGTGGGCAGCCAAGTCTGAACAGGCCAATTGGATCGCTGTGGCTCAGGACCTCCAGCAAGTAGGCGAATTGCTCACCGTGCAGCTATCGTAGATACTCTAACCCACTCAGCGTGTCCCGCTGTATATCCTCGTCAACCCTCTTCTCCCAGGTCTGAGAGATCCAGTCCAGCCATGCCATGTCACAGAGTACCCCGACTGTGCTCTCGGCTCGTTACTTGCCCTCGACGGATAACGAGGTACGTTTGATGCTCTGTCCCAGACATGTAAAGCGATCCGCGATCACGGGCCGGCTGCTCGCCTGCCTTCCAGCGATTTTCCTCTTATCCGGGATGGGACCACACGTGGTAATCATCCCGGTGACGAGTCGGGCCTTCCTCAACCGTGCTACTCAGAGACGCCGGTATGGGCTGGCAGGTGCGCTCCGGCTTTCGCTATGCCGATTCGCTCTCCAAAACCCAGTGGATTCGTTCGCCGCTCAATTTCAGCTTTCTGAACCGCCTCACCGTTTCGCGTGTCGTTTCATACCGCAAGCAGAAAGTCTATCTCCTGCATGACACCCTGCCGCATGGGGACTCGCTTAACTTTAACGTCACGGTCTCCGAGCACCCAACACTGTTCATGGTGAACTCCGATAGGAATGAGACGCAGCCCAGCCAGCATTTCAGTTCAACAGAATCAACGCGACTGAGCAATTTCAACGCGACCGTCGATATTGGCCCACCGCGGGTGCCGTGAGTATTGTGGGGGGCGGGTAAAGCTCAGTACGGTTTAGATAAGCTCTGGAGGGAGCCGTCAGAAAGAGTACGCTGTGGTCCCTCCAGCAGTGTGACGGTCTGAAGACCGATTCGACGAGGCATCTGCGCTCCGTAGAATCGACGTTCACGTCGTCACGGTCGTGCAACCTCGATGCCCTCCCTGCCCTGACACTCGTGGGCCTGCCAAGCTGGTCATAGGCATCGAGGAGTGCGAGGAGGGCATCCCACGCATTGGCGAGCACTTCCTGCTCAGTCTCGCCTTCAGTAATGAGGTCGGGCAGTTCCGAGCTGCGGACCGCATACCCGCCCCCGGGGTTGGGGCTGGAGCGTAAGCTAGATCACGACAGCGCTGCTGGCAACAGCCATGGTAACCGATGCGATCGCTGTAACGATGAAACGTATCAGCGCGTCGAAGAGTGCGGTCACTATTGCAACCGAGATGCGTATCCCGACGGCGCTTCCCGTGTTCTGGAGCGTGGTCCAGTTTACGGCGACGGATGGGCATTCGCGTGTGCAGGCTCGATCGGGTGTGATGGTCGGTATACCCGCGGATCGGACGGCGTCCAATGCCCTCACCGTGGCGCAAGCTCACCCCTTCTGCGCCGCGCGTCCGCGACTGCGCTATCTCCGATACGCGGTCTGCCTGCACGGTTACTTCGTTGGACTATTCACTGGCGGTGATGGCCCAGGAGCGGGTATCGTCCTGGATCGACCACGGCATGCGGCGTCCGCGGTACTGCGTACCCGCGACTATGCTCACGGCATCCCGACGGGTGGCTTCGACATGCCGAAGGGTGCATGGGGCACGACGGCGGGGTTCCTTGAATGCATCAACGGCAAGCCGACGTATTTCTCGGCAAATGCCTAGCGCCCACCAAATGCATGCGGTTGCCCACGACGACCAACAGTGTCACGGAAGCCGTGATGTGTAGATCGGTGGGGGGACCAGAGCATGCCTTTGAACGGTAGACTTGACCATGACCAATTACAGCTTCGAATCGCCCGCCCGATGGCGGCCATCTCGGAGCCGGATACTGTATGTCGAGCTAAAGTCCGGCCATAACGACGACGGTCCTGCCTGGATCGGGAGGGTATTTTTCTCCAAGACCGGCCGGAGACTGTACTACCGCGACAAGACGCTTCAGCGCATACCCCGTGGTGGCATAGGTTCAAATCACCGCGATGTGGACACCGGCGATGAGTACTGGGTGTCCGGTGTAAAGAAGAACCGTCAGGACCGACACTGGGCAGGGGGCGGAGCAGTGGAAATCGATCCGGATATGCGCGATGAGTACTTGCGGATTATCGGGACTGCCGAGCAGCCATAGGGGCTGAAGCACGTCGGGAGTTCGCTGATGAGTTGGCGCCTGCGCTCCTGGGCGTGTGGTACGAATGAGGCTGCACAAGGGTTGTGTACGAGAACGTGCACGAGAAAAACATGGATGACAGGAGCATGGCGAAACATGACGGGAAGCTTATTGCTCTCGTTTCGGTGGGTGTCCTCCTGCTGACGCTGACCTGGTTTGTGTATCGGCAGTTGGTTGCGCGGCGAGGCTCAGGGAATGGTCGTGATTGCGAGGTAGCTGCTCTGGAGTTCGCCGGCGCTGCTGATGGTTTGTTCCCCCCAGCCCACCCGATTGGCCCATCCCCAGCCAGGCCCGGAAAACGCCGTGCCCGATATGCCCACATCGCCGCCGGTGGCTAGCTGATACTGCTGCCCGGTGCGCAGATCGCGCGCGATCAGGCCGTAGGCGCCCCGTCCGGGCACGAGAGCGACGGTCCGCCAGGTGAGCACGCTGCCAGTGATCGTCGGCGAGGGCAGTAGGCTCTCGAAGCCGTTCGATACGGTACTGAGCAGCGCATGGGTTCCAGTGCGGAGGTCGTAGCGCACCAGCGGCTGGCCCGGCCGGCCGAAGGGGACGGTCCAAAAAACCTTGCGCCCGTTGGTCACCGCACGGGATACAACATCACGCACCAGCACGCGACCGCGTCCCGTGGTCAGATTCTTCATCAGCAGATCGCCAACCGGCGCCTGTCCGTTCCAGCGACTCGGTTCCCACAGGAGAATCGAGCCCGCGCGCTGGGGGCCACTGATGGTCTGCTCGTGAGGCGGCCCGCTATTGTCCAGATTCACGACGATGGGACCGACCAGGGTCGTGATCGGTCCATCCGGTAGCCGTCGGTCCACGATAGCCGCGCGCACCGGCTCGTTTGTGCGGCGACTCGTGCCCGTACCTCGTGTCCAGGTTAGTGTATTGCCATCGACCGAGAAGGAGCTACTGTCATAGTTGTTGCGCACCGGGAAGGCATCGGCGTTGACCAGGGAGCGACGACCGGTCTGAAGATCGAGCGCCCAAATACGGCTGGTGGCGGGTCGATCGAGCGCCAGGGAGACAGGCTCCGTCCAGAGCAGTCGCCCAGCGGCCAGACGAAGATCGCCGAATCCCGTGCAGCTCTGCGCGATCACCTCTGGCCGGAAACTGGTCAAGCTGGCCAGATAGATCCTGGAGGGCTGCCTGACGTGTGCCCTGGCCGGCGCCCAGGATGGCGTTGCCCAGGCGGCCACGTCGCGCCAAAGGCTGAGGCCGGTGAGCGAGGGAGTAATCGGGATGGGGCGGAGCCGGACGGTCAGACCTTGCGGCGTGCGGCGGGCGAGGACGGGCGCAGCCACGGCGGACGGAGCAGCCGCGTGTGGGTCGCAGGTTGGTGGGAGGCAGGGGAAGACCTGGACGCTCACCGCGTGGCTGGGGCAGCCCACAAGAGCGGTCACAGGGGCAGCGCGCGCGCGCTGTGCTCGACTGGAAACGCCGACGATGCCGGCGACCATCGCAGAGACAAGCGAGAGACTGGTCAGAGCGCGTGAAGCGGTGATGGGCCGCATCTGGCACCTCCTACTCGGCGAACTTTCAGGCCTAACCTCATTCCTCTCTCTGTAGAACGATCCCACGCGCGATTTATCACGGTTACTATTGAGACTTGCGGACATGAGGGGGCCGTCTGATAGACCGTCCCAGCGAGTTACGAACGCGTCTGGTTCATTGACGGCGGCGAGCCCGATGCCACCACCCCCGGGAGGGCCCTGGAAGCATGACGCACATCATGCCTTTCCCAGTTCAATACAGTGGACGGCGGGCATCCAGCTTGAGCATGGAACATGGCGAGCACCCGCGGGCACCACGACTCTGAACCTGCCCCCATAGCTAAACGTCGCCGTTTCCAGCACAGGGCTCAGCCGACCGACGCCGCGAGAGCGAAACCGGAGGGGCAGGCCGGTCCGGGCATCAATCGTCATCTCCCCCGTGATAGGCCAACGTTGAAGCCGGCGGTCCAGGCCACCGAATCGGCACCATTCATACCCGTTGCTCGTTCCAGCACCAGATCCCGCCGGCGTACACCCCAGCACGCCTCTCCCCACGAACCTGACAGTGACCGTCGACTGTCCTGCTGTAACGCGGTGAGCCGATTCGACGTGGACGTCGCTCACCCAGCCCCCGAGCAGGTACTCCTGGATATACCACGCCTCCGAGACAGGGTGGGCCGGGCTACAGCTCCAGTCGCCGGAATCGGAACTGATGCACAGGCGCCGGTTCGCTAGTACGATGCGAAGAAGGGGGAAGGGCAATCCTCCGGTACGCCGCACCGCAACGGCCATCCGCCCCGGACGGACATAGCGCAGACGGTAAGTGTCGGTCATGCGGCCGATGCCACCCAAATCTTCCTGGGCGAGGAAACTCATAGAGCTGTGGAGGGTAAAGCGAGGTTGGCTGATGGCACGCTGCAGGCTCGGGAAGTAGAGGGGCTGAGCTGTCGGGCCATTAGCAGACTGCCCATAACCGGCCAGGACACGTGGTCCTGCCAGCAGAGCTAGCAACGTAACGGCGACCCCCGCGAGACGGACGACCGCAGGAGGGAGAAACAGGTTCTGCTTCGTCCGCATACATTGTCCCCGAGGTCGGAAGGTGCAGGTCTAACGTTCGAAACAAAGACGCGACACGAGTTGTCACGCTCATACAGTTCAATTCTACTGTCTCGAATACCTTGGGAACCCACTGGACACCGATAGCTGAGCGGCGCAGAGCTAGGTTCGCCGAAGCGTCCTTACTGAATGCCTGAGAGTTCCCTCGTCTCCACGCCGGTATGCGATTGAGCGCTTCCAGCGTAGCGAAGAGCCGGTCAGGTAGCGTTGAGCTCTCTTTCCCCCAGCGTCAGATTGATTCGTCGCGACTTCGGGATCTCTATCGTGCAAAGGGATGTCTCGAGCACATACTCTTTGCTCGTCAAGGAATCACTCCCCTCCGTCGGGAATTTGACCCGTATGAGAGGAGCGGGTGTCAGGTGGAGCCGCTGGGCATTTGGCGGCACGCCGGTGATGTAGGTGGACCGGTGCGTTTGCACCAGCCGAGTGCCCGTCCACCACGTCGACGACACGTGTGTCGGAGCATCCATTGCCAGAGACATTCCTCGCAGAAAGTAGCACGTTCCGCAATCATCTGTCACTTGCTCGAATCCGCCCCATTGGATGGAGACTGCGTTCTTGGTAAGGTCTTGTGGAATCGACAGCGTAGCCGGCCATTCAGTCCACAGCTTCGTCTCAATGATGAGCCCGGTGAGTCCGATATGTAGCTCCGTCAGGAGCCAGGTAAGACCGTCAAGATGCCGTTCCAGATAGGGGGCGAGGCGCCAAACGGTGGGACCACTCGGGGATTGTGGCAACGATATCACCTGCTTGAGAATTTTCGCTGCCCGTTCTGGTCCGATGTAATTTAGTGCCTCTCGTTAGCTTGGGCATAGCCATTGCGTCACGCTGCCCGTCGTCGAGGAAGTGGTTGCCGGGTGTAGGCACCTGAGCCACCGAGGGCATGCCGTCGCTCGCGTGCTCGTTGCCGTCGGGTCTGCCGCTTTCCTCCCCAGACAAATGGTGTCGGCTCTCGGTTCCAGCCATCCGCTGTTGCCTCCAGCCACCTGATGATGTCCTCCGGCGTCTTGGGATGCTGGCCGGCGAAGGGCGCGTCGTCTGAGGACCCGCTGGATCGACTCGGCCATATTGAGGTACGAGCCTCCCAGGGGCGTGAAGAGCGGCATGATGCCATGGGCGAAGAGCCACAGCACGAAGTGGGGAGTGTGGTGCCCGGTGCGGTTGTCCCAGATAAGCAGCAGCCGTGAGGGCGGGAGATCCTGAGGAAGCGTGATGCGAATGGTCAGGCCCTCCTGCCACCGCGTCCAGCAGCGTCGATTCTCCTCGGGAGGCAACACCTCCGGTTCGGGAAGGGTGGCGAGGATGGCGGTGAGTTCCTCCCGCTGCCAGGGATGCTGGAAGGGGAGATCACGATGCGCAGCATAGTCTGATTGTAGTCTTGTAGCCAGACGCCCCGATGCTTCTGACGTTGCCCGGTAGGCGCTCTGCCACACAGGGCCGAGTGGATGTGCTCATGCACCCTGTCCCCTTTCCTGGCTTCCCTTTGACGCACGCCTCTATAAACGGTATCCTCAGTTATCAGGGTTTAGCAATAAACTTAGGCGCTATGCCGAGCTAGGCCGCCGGCGCTGTCATCGAGGATCACGCGTTTGACCACCACACAGACTCTTCCCGGCATTCACCACATTACCGCTATCGCCGGGGATCCTCAGCAGAACGTTGACTTCTACATGGGTTTGCTCGGGTTGCGGCTGGTCAAGCAGACGGTGAACTTCGACGACCCCGGCAGCTACCACCTCTACTATGGCGATGAGTTGGGACGCCCCGGCACTATCATGACCTTCTTCACCTGGCCTGGCGCCCCTCGGGGCCAGGTCGGCGCCGGTCAGGTCGGCGTCACCTCGTTCTCCATTCCCGCCGCCTCGCTCGACTATTGGCTGGAACGGCTGGCCGGGGCAGGCGTGGCCGTCACCCAAAGGGACGTGCGCTGGGGCGACCAGGTTCTCTCCTTTGCCGATGGCGATGGGATGCCGCTCGAACTGATCGCCGCCTCCTTGCCCGATGATCGCCCGGTCTGGCGCGACGGGCCGGTGCCGGTCGAGTACGCTATTCGCGGCTTCCACGCGCCCACCCTCTACGTACCACAGGCCGAGCCCTCGCATCGGTTGCTGACCTCCGTCATGGGCTTCCGGCCGGTGGCCGAGGAGGACGGGCGCGTCCGCTATACCACTGGGAATGGACGGCCCGGTGATCTGGTCGACCTGCTGGTTCAACCGAACCGGTATGGCACACAGGGCGCCGGCACCGTGCACCACATTGCCTGGCGCACTCCAGACGACGCGCAGGAGTTGGCCTGGCAGGAGCATCTGGCCCAGCACGGCGTGCCGGTCACCGACGTCCGTGACCGCCAGTACTTCCGCTCGGTCTATTATCGGGAGCCCGGCAGCATTTTGTATGAGATTGCTACCGATGTACCGGGTTTCGCCATTGACGAGGCGCCCGATGTCCTTGGCGCTACTCTCCAACTGCCTCCCTGGCTGGAGAGCCGCCGCGCTCAGATCGAAGCTGCCCTGCCGCCGATCCATCTTCCTCTGGTTGGGCAGCCCCAGGGGGCAACGCGGTGAGCCTCACCGATCTCGATTTTCAACACCGCTATCTGCCGGCGGAGCGTCCTGGCCTACCAACCCTGCTGCTGCTCCATGGCACCGGCGGCGACGAGAACGATTTACTGCCACTCGGTGCGGCCCTGCTGCCGGGCGCCGCGCTGCTCTCCCCGCGAGGCAAGGTGCTTGAGCATGGCGCGCCGCGCTTCTTCCGCCGCCTGGCGGAGGGTGTCTTCGACCTGGATGACCTGCGTCTCCGCACGGACGAACTGGCCACCTTTATCACATCGGCTGCCACGACGTATAACTTCGATCCGCACAATGTCATCGCCGCCGGCTACTCGAATGGAGCCAATATTGCGGCTGCCGTGCTCCTGCTCCATCCCTCCGCCCTGGCCGGCGCCATACTCTTCCATGCCCAGGTGCCACTGGAGCCCGAGCAGCGGCCGGCCCTCTCCGATGTCCCTGTCTTCTTGAGTGGTGGCCGTGTCGATACCCTGGTCCCCGCCGCGGAGACCGAACGGTTGGCCACTCAACTGCGCCGGTTCGGGGCCGACGTGGCCCTGTACTGGGAACCGGGTGGCCATGCTCTGGGTCGAGGCGAACTCGCTACCGCGCGGAATTGGCTGGCGGAGCGCGTACCACAGCCGCCGAAGTAGACGTCAGGTCTGGCGCCCGTTTCCCGTGTACTTCGCGGCCCGCTATTCCTGCTACCCGACGGGCAGCTACCCTGTACTATGAGTCTTCGTACCATCACCCGCATACCGTCGCCGGCGGACCTGACCGATCCATATCGATTGGGGGCTATCTTCGGCCCGGTGGACCGGGTGGAACGCGGTCCCAGGCCCATGACCGGGCTCTCTGGCGCCACCCTGGAGCGCATCCTGGTGGAGTTGCAGAGCGGCGACGCGGTGAAGCTGGTGGTCAAGCGGGTATGGCCAGCGCGCGATTGGACCGCTTACCGCACGCGCGACACCCAGGGGCGCGAGGCACTGCTACTTGGTGAGCCGTCGCTGCGTGCTGTGTGGGACTGCTTTCCCTGCCCCTATTTCGCCTTTGCGCTGGGCGCGGACCAGGCCGGCTTGTTGATGGGCGATCTGGGAGAGTACATCATGGCCGAGGCGGGAGGCCCATTGAGCACCGCTCAGGAGGACGCCTTCTTGCGCGCGCTCGCCAACATGCATGCTCGCTTCTGGGACTCGGAGGCGCTCGATCTGTCCTGGTTGGCCACTCCTGAAGACCGCTTCGGTATCCTGGGTCCGGCCGCGGCCGATGAAGAGTTCCGGCGGTCAGCGGATCCCCCACCGCTTTTTCACGAGGTGCGACGCGGCTGGGAGATCGCCCTGGCTCGTGTCCCGCGCTCCGTGCGCGAGCTGCTGCTGCGTCCGGCGGACCACCTGGCAGGATGGTTTGTGGCCTTGCCGCGTACCCTGCTGCACGGCGATGCCAAGATCGGCAACTGTGCTTTCTTGCCCAGTGGCCGGGTGACAGCCTTTGACTGGGCGGGTGTCGGTTGGGGACCGGCCACGCTCGACATTGGGTATTACCTGGCGGTCAACGGGAGCCGGCTGGCGCGCCCGCGCGAAGAGGTGTTGGAGCGTTATCGGCAGCTCCTGCAAGAATCGCTGGGCCGGTCGATTGGCGAGCCGCAGTGGGAACAGTTGGAAGCCGCCGCGGTTCTGGCCGGGGCCACGACTCTCTTGTGGTCGAAGGCGTTGGCGCTGGATGCGGGCGTCGACGGCGCGGAAGCGGAGTGGCGCTGGTGGACTGAGCAGTTGGCTCGTTTGCCCTGAATCTGGCATCCGGGGGTATCACCCCAGGTCGAAGGCCACGGGCCACACCACCATTCCAGGCGGGCGTTGGTTGCTTGCCACCAAACCTAGATAGTCGGGCAGCGGACTCTCTGCTAAAGGTACCGCCATCGCTGCCTCCCACGCTGCGATGGTTGCATCTGGGAAGCTCTTGGCCGACGCAGCAGCGGGATGTAACGGCAGGGTGAGGGTCTCTACCGCTGGACCGGCGCGTCGCGCGATGTCGCCGGCTATTGCCTGCCCGGCCTCCCCGTCTTGGGCCAGAAAGATGCGTGGCTGGGCCGGCTCCGAGCGATGGATGCGCGTGTATCCCACCACCTCCCCGTCCCGCCGATAGACCAATGCCTCGATTGCCGGATTGGGACTGATCCAATCCAGGAAATGAGGGCCTGGGTCGACGGAGAAGTCGACCTCCGCCATGGCGTGCTGCCACAGCAACCTGAGTGCTAGTAGGTCTTCCGACCTCGGCGCCTGCTCTTCCAGTGGCTCTCCGGTCAGGGTCTCCGTCGGCACCGTCACCGTCGACCAACCATACGCTCGTGTGCGATACCCGAAGCGCGGATAGTACGAACTGTGACCCAGTAGGAAACAGACGGCATATCCCTTGTTTCGTGCCAGCCGATGTCCCTCCTCGATCAGGGCGCTGCCGATTCCCTGGCCGTGGTGCGCGGGCTCAACCGCGATCGGCGCCAGATTGACGGCTCGGACCCAATGCCCGAGCAGCGGGATGGTGTGCGGTGAGAACAGCACGTGCCCCACGACGCGCCCATCCAGCTCCGCCACCAGCGACAGCTCGGGATCAAAGGCGGCACGGTGCCGAAGCAGCGTGGCGACCATTGCCTCGTGGGAACGATTGCCAAAGGCGCGGGCATGCAGATCGGCAATTGCCGGGTAGTCTTGCACTGTTTCCGGGCGGATAGCGAGTGAGGATGCCATGCCTAATACTGAAGGAAGGACGATGCAATGTGCGAATTCATATCGGTCTACCTGGAACAGGCTCGAGACCGTCGCCAACCGGCCGAGTAAGCCCCTCGCCTCCACACCCCGCGAGGGAGGAGCGGGACGGGGCCGCGCTCCCTACGCCGAACCCACTCCGTTTACCATAGTGCGGGCCTTTACGCGGCGTGCGAGCTCAGGCGGTGCTGCGCAGGATTAGATCGACGGTTTGGGCCGGCTGATCCCAGTGCGGGTAGTGCCCGGAGTTGTCAAACCAGTGGAGTGCTGCATCAGGGAACAGAGTGGTAGCGCGTTTGGACTGGCTGGGGAAGCAGATGCGATCCTGCCGGGCCCAGCCGATCACTATCCGACCGGGGAGCGAGCCGGCCGGCGCGCCCTGCTGCACTGGACCGTGTACCAGCGAGTGCAGAGCGGCATCGAAGGAGGGCGAGGCCGCCCAACTGCGCATCTCGTGCAGTGTGAGGTCGGCGGCCAGCGCCCAGGGCTTGGGAGACAGCTGCGCGAGCAGCGCGGTGCGCCCAAGTGGGTTGCCGGTCAGCAGCGGCATCACCGGTTGCAGCGCCCGGATGAGCATGATCGAGGCCTGAATCGAGATGTTGAAGAAGCGTAGCTGCCCAGCGTTCCAGAAACCACCGGGGGAGAGCGCCACTGTGGTACCTCCGACCCCGCGCCGGGCCAGTTCGAGCACGAGACGTCCGCCCATCGAGACCCCGACCATGTCCACTCCAGTAAGACCCTGCTCAGTCACGAATGAGGTGACCGCATCGGCAAGTGTGGCGATGGACACCTCTCCCTGCAATGGAGGGGTCTGGCCAAAGCCGGGAAGGTCAACCGCAATAACCTCACGCTGGGCGGAGAGAGCCGGCAGGATCGGCTGCCAATTCTGCCAGGATGCACCCAGGCCATGGATCAAGAGGAGAGGCTTTCCAGAGCCCTGTCGGACCGAATGCACGCGTTACCCTTTCGCTCGTTCAGCCCATAAGCGCGAGGTTATCTTGAGAGGTGGAAGTGGGTTAGGCCGGCAGCTTGGCTGCCAGGACGTCGATCGGCTTGATGTCCGGTGGTGAACTGAGCAGTTCGTCTGCCTTGCTCATCAGCGCCGCCGCGATAGGGCCGTCGAGGTGTGTTTGTCGTCCCTCATTGTTGGGGAAGAAGTCCACGATCCCATACGTGGAAGCGTCGATCTTAATCGCGAACCAGGCGACGGTTTCGATCTCCGCGTTTGCCAGCGGTAGCGCACTGGCCAGAAAATCCGCAAGTTGCTTTTCCTTGCCAGCCTTCGCTTTAAGCGTTACCTGTAGTCCTACAGAAACCATATCTCTCCTTTATGATGGTGGCTAGTCGAGGGTGGTTGGTGTGACATGAATCGCAACCAGCCCCTCTAATCCACTCTATGGCATCTGTCCGGTCAACATGGCATGTCGCGGGTTGGAGGTGAGGGTCTGCTACAGCAGTGCAGGCCTATCCTCGACCAACCCGTCTACCCGTGAGCTGTGAGGGAGCCAGCCCATTACGTGTCTTTAAGTGCAGTGTCACAAAACGACGATCCGTGGTGCCTTACTAATAGCTATCCACGTCTTGGTTTGGCCCGCTGACCTCCAATCACTTGCCTCTAAAACGCTACAGTGGCGGCACACTTTTGGCACACTTTTCCGATACGCTCGTCTTAGACACGGAATCCTTTTAGGAGTCTGCCCATGAGTAGTACCTCACCGGCCGCTATCCAGGAGCCCGCTCAGTCTCGCGGCGCCATTCCAGCAAGGCGGCGCGGGGCGGATGCCCCGGCCATCGAAACCCATGATCTCACCAAGGCCTACGGTAGCCGCTTTCTGGCCGTCGATCACCTGAGCTTCCGGGTCGAGCGCGGTGAGATCTTTGGCTTTCTGGGACCAAACGGCGCGGGAAAGACAAGCACCATGCGTATGTTGCTGGGGCTGGTCCGGCCAACCTCCGGTGAGGCCCAGGTGTTGGGGCACGACATCCGGACCGAGATGCCGGAGATTCTGAGAGGTACCGGGTCCATTATTGAGAACCCCACCTTCTATCCGTACCTCTCCGGCCGCGACAATCTGCGTGCTCTGGCCCGACTGACCCGTAACGCCTCCGCCGGCATCGACAATGTTCTGGACCTGCTCGACCTCACGGAAGCCGCCGACCGGAAGTTCGGCAGCTACTCCCTCGGCATGAAGCAGCGGCTGGCGGTGGGCGCCGCCATCCTTACCCGACCGGATCTCTTGATTCTCGACGAACCGGCCAACGGGCTGGATCCCGCCGGGATCGTCGATATGAGGGGGCTGATGAAGCGACTGAAAGACGAGGGGCACACAGTCCTTATATCGAGCCACGTCCTGCACGAGGTTGAGCAGATCTGCGATCGTATCGCCATCCTCAACCGGGGCAAGGTGGTGGTTGAAGGGCGGGTTGATGAGTTGCTTGGCAGCCGGAGCATGATCGAGGTGCGAATCGACCGGCCTCAGGAGGCGGCAACGGTGCTGTCCGCGGAGCCATGGGTGCAGGATGTGACATTGGAGAGCGGGCGACTACTGGTATCGGCGCCGGGCGACCGATCGGCCGAGATCACCCAGGTGCTTTCGGCCCAGGGACTGTACCTGTCTGAGATGCGCCCGCACGAGCAGAGCCTGGAGCAATACTTTTTGGACGTCACAGGAGGCAACGACGCATGATCGGTGAGCTATCGTTTGAGTGGTTCAAGCTATCGAAACGCTGGATGCCGCGTGTCGTCATGGTCATGCTGCTGGGAGTCATCGTGCTGGCTTTCTGGGGCACCTCCACCCGCGCGAGCAATGTGGGCAATCTGCTCCTTCCCCGTGGCTGGCTCACGTCCCTGATCTTCGCATCCTTTGTGGCGCCGTTTCTGTGGCCAGTCCTGGGCGCCAGTTGGGGCGGCAATGAGTACGGATGGGGAACTATTCGCATGGTTCTGACCCGACGCCCTTTTCGCATGCAGCATGTGCTCGGCGCTCTGGCTGTGCTGCTGTTCGGGCTCGCTCTGGCTTTGCTGGTGGCCGCGGTCGCCTCCACCGTGCTGGCCATCATCGTCGCCGTCGCGACCCGCCAAACCACCTACATCTCCAGTCTGCTGACCGGGACCTTTATCGCCACTTTCTGCAAGGCGTACCTCTCCGCCTGGGTGGTTGCCTCCTTCTACCTCATGCTGGCCTATCTCGCAGCGGTCCTTTTTCGCTCCGCCGCGGTCGGTATCGCTATTGGCATTGGCTCGACCCTGGGAGAGTTCGTGCTCGGCGCCATCCTGGACCGGCTCGGCGGGTGGTGGCAAACCGTGGGCCAACACTTCCCGGTCAACTATACGCAAGACCTCACCACCCGCGTGGCCTCCAGTGGCTTGGTTCCCGGCAGCCGCATGGCTGTCGTGGACCCGCAGGTGCCTGGTGTCAATCAGTCGCTGGTGGCCATCGCCATTTACAGCGCCATCTTCATCGCTATCGTGCTTGTTACGGTGCGCGCCCGCGATGTAACGGCGTAGGTCTCGCTCTCCCCCAACCCTGGATCTACACATTACCCACACTGTGTGGCGTGGCCGAGACGTACCCTCACCCCGGGGTGCCCTCTGGGCCTCGCCCTCCTGCGAAGCAGGCGAGGGGGAGTGGATGCCGAACTACTATGCCCTCTACCGTCCACCCGCCGTGATCTGACGTCCGCTTCTGAGAATGATCGCCAACCGGTACGGACCGCTGCCCGCCCAGTGCACCTGATACTGGTACTGGGGCGCGGCATGGACGGGAATCGTGCGGCGATTTAGCCGACGCCGGCCCGCGTAGACAGCAAAGCCCACCGCGCCATCTCGCCGCATCAGGCGCCATTGGAACCGAACTATCGAGCCTCGACGCGTGCTCTTGAACGAGGTCACCTGTGGTACGGTGGGCGCGGAGGAAAACAGGTTGCCGAGATCCACGGCATGTACCGCGTCGCCCAGCAGCGGAGTCACCCCAAGTACTTCTTGAATTGTGCGCAGCAATGAACTATGCGTGTAATGGACGGCGCCGGCATAGCCACGACGAGCGTTGGACGACAGCGCGACCAGACCGATGGGGCCGTCCGAGCCACCTTCTCCCTCATCCCACACGATAAAGACCACCCCCCCATTCTTATAGGCGGCCGAGTGGAAGATCGGTGGCAACTGCCGGGACAGCCATGTATCACCCTGCTGCACCTGGTTGTTGAGCGGGGCGCAGTCGGTGTGCATGTCGTCGCACAAACTGGGCGTGATGAAGACGTACCGTGGCACGGTATTGTGCTGTAGATGGCCGGCCAGTTCACCGTACGGTCGCACGTGGTGGATGCAGTAGGCGGATGTCGGGCTGTTGGCGCCGGTGACATCGTCGAAATAGAGAAAGGGCACATGCTTCGGTGCGTAGTCTCCGGTGCTAGTCAGCGGGCAAGATGTGCCGCCGATACCCTCCACATACGCCTTCCAGCTGATACCCGCATTCTTCAGCAGAGTCACCAGATGCTTGGTGGTGCTCTGATGGTTCGAGCCTGGGTCGCTATCGTCGCCGATTCCCAGGTTCGAGCCGGCTTCCAGCCAGATGTAGTTCGGCTCGCTGGGATGAATGGACGGTGGATTGTAATACTGTTCGGCGTGTGCTCCCACCCGCAACAGCGTGTGATTGATGTAGGGCGCGTCCGCGCTGCCCTTGATGCTTGACCAATTGTGGTTTTCCATCACAATGACGAACACTGTCTTCAGGCTCTCAGGTAATGAGGAGGAAGCGGCAGGGGTTCGCCCGGAGACTAGGACCGGGCCGGCCGCGTCGCTATCGAGGCGGCCGGCGACGCCCCAGGCGGCGAGCAGAGTGGTGGCGAGTAGCAGTATCCCCAAGGCGAAGCGGTTCACGGGTGTCCCTCCACCATCAGTGTATCCGGGAAGCCGGGCCGCGGTTCATCGTCTACCACTTCGGCGCGGAGTTGCATCTGGTGGGTGACGACAGACGTCATCGCCTAGCCCGAGAGGATTGTCTATTGCCCACATGTTACGGTCTTACCGAGACGCACCCTCATCCCCCCGACCCGCTCTCCCGCGCGGCACGAGCGGGAGAGCTACTTTGACGATGCTAGTGGGTCAAGAACGCCTCTCTCCTGCAGGCGGGAAACCAACTGGAGGGCGAACGTGCGTAACCACGAGGCCGGTACCGTCCCTACCGTCCCGCTACCGTGATCTCTCGGCCACTTGCTAGGATGACGGCCAACCGAAACGGCCCGTGTCCCGCCCAGTGCGCCTGGTACTGGTACTGGGTCGCGGTGTGGACAGGGATGGTGCGGTGGTTGAGCCGGTGCCTCCCGGCATAGACCGCGAACCCGGCAACGGGGGCGCGGTGTGTCAGGCTCCAGCGAAATCGAACTGCCGAGCCGTGGCGCCGGACAGTAAACCTGGTCGCCCGCGCCCAGGTGGGCGTGGAGGAAAACAGGTCGCCGAGATCGGTCGCATTGGCCGCGTCGCCCAGCAGCGGTGCCACCCCGAGAGTTTCCTGGACAGTACGAAGTAGCGAGCTGTGCGTGTAGGGAATGTTGCTGGCGTAGCCGGAGCGCGCATATGGTGAAAGTGCAATAAGGCCGATCGGCCCGTCTGAGCTACCTTCACCCTCATCCCAGGTGATGAAGAGTGCCCCGCCGTTCTGGTATGCGGCCGAGTGGAAGATCGGTGGCAACTGCCGGGACAGCCATGTATCACCCTGCTGCACCTGGTTGTTGAGCGGGGCGCAGTCGGTATGCATATCGTCGCATAGATTGGGCGCGATGAAGACATACCGCGGTACGGTATTTTGCTGTAGATCACCGGCCAACTCGGAATAGGGTCGCACGTGCTGAATGCAGTATGGGGACGTGGGATCGTTGACGCCGGTGACGTCGTCGAAATAGAGAAATGGAACGTGCCTGGCGGCATAGTTGCCACCACTCGTCAGCGGACAGGACGTGCCGCCGATACCCTCCACATACGCCTTCCAGCTGATACCCGCATTCTTCAGCAGAGTCACCAGATGCTTGGTGGTGCTCTGATGGTTCGAGCCTGGGTCGCTATCGTCGCCGATTCCCAGGTTCGAGCCGGCTTCCAGCCAGATGTAGTTCGGCTCGCTGGGATGAATGGACGGTGGATTGTAATACTGTTCGGCGTGTGCTCCCACCCGCAACAGGGTTTGATTGATGTAGGGCGCGTCCGCGCTGCCCTTGATGCTTGACCAATTGCGGTTTTCCATCACAATAACGAACACGGACTTCAGCCCGCCGGGTAACGAGGAGGGAACAGGCTGAGTCGAGCCCTGGGCCGACACCATGTCGACGGCGTAGCGATGCCACCCAGCAGACGACCCCAAGGAGGCGAGTGCTGCCGCTACGATCGTAAGGCTTCCCAACAGGGAGCGTCGTGTCATTCTCCGTACAACACAGCGCACCTGCACGCCGACAGTGGGAAGTAATCGGCTATGATTTGGACTCGTGCCGGTTAACTGGAGGAATTGTTATCCCTGCTCGGGCTGGTCGCGTAGGACTGTATGCTGCGGGACGCTGCCTTCCGGGTCCGGTCCCACTTCCTCGTGCTGCGCCTTGGCCTCGTCGATGGCCCCAAAGGCAACCACTTCGGCACCCAGCAACATGGTAATGGCGAAAAAGTAGATCCATGCCATGAGCAGCGCGATGGCGCCCAGCAGGGCGCCGTGGCTGCTGAAGTGGGCAAAGTGGGCATAGAGCGGCCAGATATAGGTCAGGATTTCGAAGAGTATGGCTGCCGCCAGGGCTCCCTTGACGACGCTCATCCGCTTGAAACGTGTCTCCACATTGGGGAACACCATATAAATGCTGGCAAAGAGCAGAAAGGCGGCAAAGAGGCTGATGGCCGTTCCGATGGCAAAGGCCGCGACATCGGGCAGCGAAAAACTGGTGAAGAGCTTCTTGACCAACGCGCCGGCTGTGGTGCCGATGATAATCACGATGAGCAAGGCGGTAAAGACGAAGATCATGACGATGTCGATCAGCTTCTCTTTGAGGAATGATCGACCGCCGACCTCGAACACCGCCTGGAAGACCGTGGAGATCGCGCCACCAACGCTGGAGCCGCCCCACAGCACGCCGAGGAAACCAATGATGCCCAGGATTCCGGTGTGCTGCGTGGTGGCAGCCACCAGATTCGTGAGGTCCTTGGTGCTGAGTACCCCTTGTAGAGCCGCGCCCACATGCGTGACGACGGACTGCTGGGCACTTGGGTTGCCGCGCAAGATGAAGCCGCTGATGGCAATCAGGCCCACCATAATCGGGACCAGGGAAGCCAGGACATTCCAGGCTACGATCGAGGCCAGAACACCGATATTGTCCTTGCTCAGCTTGTTGAACACTCTCTTGATATTCATCGTTCACCACCTTGCGTTAAAAAATCGCGGGCCGTCACCTACAAGCCCTCTTCCTGGCAGGAAGCACGATGTGTGCCCTGGTATCTCGCGCCGGTTCATATGCGGACGTGCGGCACAGGTTGTTTGGGCCGTCGAGGCACGACACGGCGGTGGTAGCGCCGGCAGGAGCTGTCTTAGAGCCGCCCTTCCCACTGGTAGTACAGGCGGCTTCCCGCCGGGCGGAAGCCGACTTTTTGATACAGTGCCCGGGCCACATCATTCTCGGCGGTGAGCCACGCGAGGGTGTCGCCCCTGGCGAAGCGGTCTTGCAGCATGAAACTGAGCAGCGCTGTCCCGATGCCCCTGCGTCGCGATGAGGAGATCGTACCGATCCGGGCCGGCTCGCAGATGCCGGCAGTCGAGGAGATAAAGCCGATGCCCACCGGCCGGCCGTCCTGAGTGGCCAGGGCATGCCGTTGGCCATCGGCTCGTTGCACCTCCCGGCCAAGCTGTGCTATCTGCTCCGGAGAGGGTTGCCCTCGCTGGCGTAGCAGTACCTCTCGGAAGATCGATTGAAAGGCCAACAGGTCGGACTCGTCAGCGTCGGACCGGAGAAATCGGATGTAAAGCTGCCGGTCCCCGATGGGCTGGAACTCGTCCGGGCCCGTCACCAGTACCGGCTCCCGCGCCTCCCGCGTGAACCGTGCCCGCTCCAGCCAGCCGGCCAGTTCGGGAAACAGTTGCTCATTGAACTCCAGGCGCAGCACCAGCTTGCGTTCGGCAAAAAGCCTGCGGAGTTGGTCGAGCGCCGCCGTTACTTCCGTGACGTCGCCCAGCGGCTCAGTTGGGGCGGCGTAGTTCAATCCCAGCGCGTCGGAGTGGAGCAGAGCGCGGAACGGCCCAACGGCAATCACCTCGCCGCCATCCGCGGCGAAATCGGCCAGCCAGTCCGGCGTCGGCTCCAGCCGGCGCAGCAGATCCAGATTCGTCGTACTATCAATCACCAGCGCAATCCTTTCATGGGAGCACATCAACGTCCAAGGATGTTTGCTCTGCGACCGGCGCTGTGCCGGCGTATGCCCGATCCCGCTCATGGGGGCGCATCAGTGTCCAGGGATGTTCACCCAGTGTATGGTGTTCGAGTAGAAACCAGGGACCAAGTATCGCCACCTTCTCCCGCGCCGGGCGCCGCTGCATCAGGCTCTCCTGTGTCAGGCGCTCTGCGTAGGAACGACGTTCACGTCGTCACAGTGGTGCAGCCTCGATGCCCTGTCTTCTCCGCCGCCCGCGCTCGCACGAAGACGGATGTGCCAGCGTGGCAACGGTGTCGTCCCTGCACCATCGTGACGGTCTGAAGACCGGTTCCTACGCGCTATTCGCGCTCACGTGGTCATGCGGGCTCAGGTTCGCGGTCGTCCGCGTACACGAGCGCCGCCTCGTCGCTCAATCCACACAGTCGGATCTATACCCGCCCGCGTGGTTGCCGGCTTCGAGTGACTTAATGCAGCGGCCAAGAAGCTCCATCAGCATCTCGCGCTCGGGCATGCTCAGAGCACCGTGCATTTTCTCCTGCACGGCCTCGACGCGCCGCACGACGTCATGGAGGCGCTCTCCCGCCTCATCGGTCAGCTGAACGCGCAGCACGGTCCCGTGCGTGGGGTGGTGCTCCCGCACAATCATTCCGTTGTTCTCCAGATTTTGGAGGATGGTGTTCATGGTCTGAGGAGTGACGTGATGCATCCGTGCCAGCTCCGCACCCGATACTGCCTCATGCTGTGACAGGCAGCAGAGAGCTGCCCACTGTGGCGTGGTCAGACTGGCCTTGCGTAGAGCATCGTCCATCGCGTGGCGGACCAGGCGGTATACCTGTGCCAGCCGGTAGCCAGGCAATGTGTTCAGAGGCGGACACTGGTCGCTGGTCATTCCATTCCCCACGTATCAGCGTGCTGATATGTGGAGAATGGAGTTGATCGAATGGCAGCAGTAGCACGGGCGGGCGCGAAGGGCCGCGCGATTAGTCCCTGGGCTACCTTCGCGGTGGCCAATGTGGCCGCTTCAGAGATCGGCTTGGCGTCCGGTCTGGGCAACGCATTTTTGCAAGTAGGCGGCGCTATCGGTTTGGCCCTTCTCTCCACCATCTCGACCACCGAGTTCAACGGCGTGATCGGCACGCTGCACACGCCGCTGGCCTATCCCACGGCACTGGTCGATGGCTTCCAACGGGCGTTCCTCGCCGGGGCTCTGCTGCTGGCGGACGGAAGGTTGGTGGTGCTCCTCTTCATGCCGCAGGGCGGCCACACGGAGCGTGAGGGTGAGGTCGAGACCCAGGAGGAGGATGTCCTGGTCTTCGCCTGATGGGCTATCGGTGGGGTATCTTGCGCAGCGGGCCTTCTTCCCCGAAAGGCTGAATCGGGGGTGCTAACGGCCGTTTTCTACCACAAACGCCCCTGGCCGATGCCCAGATATAGCAGAGGACCGAGAGCCGGCACCAGGCAGGTCACCACCCAGAAGCCCCGTAAGGGACCGGATAGATCGCGGCGCCGAACAATGTTTAGCCAGGCCAGAATGGTGGCAATGGGCGGAAGGAGCATGGAGGCGGCAACCTCCAATGGCAGTTTCGCGTTCACCATGACTTCCTTGTCCGGCGGCCGACTGGCGCTTACTCCTCGATTTCCGCCAGGTAGTCCCGGCGGAAATCCTCGGTGCCGATCTCGCTGATGCGGATGATGGCGTTGTAAGGGGCGAATTGGTCCGGCACACGACGGGTCAGCACACGGTAGGTCGCTTTCTCGGCCCACTTCACCTTGAGCGCCATGACCTCGTTCGGCGCCTGCGCCGTTCCTTGACGAACAAACACTGGGACGATATGGAACGGCTCGCTATCGCCCACGGTCTCGATCAACTGCAGCGAGCGGAGTCCGCCCTTGCCAATAGACTCCGGGCGAGCGGGTTCCGCTCCTCCGCCTTTGACACACCAACTGGTGAGCGCCGTGTTATAGAAGGTATAGGCGTTGGTGTCGATGCCGGTCCGTCGCTGGGATGCCACGAGGTCTTTCGGCTCTTGATGACTCTGACAGGGAATTCCCTGTGAGCGCTTCTCCCCGTCCCTGGTGGCCACCGTGCGGCCGAGCTGAGCCGAGGCGCGGTCCACAGGAGGTTGCGTTGCCACATCGATGTCTGTGTTGCCTGAGCGGTGCGCTGGGCGAGACTGTGAAGCCGTACGTGCGGTCGTGTCACTCATGCTGTTTCCCCTCACTCGATCGTCGCTGGGCCAAATGCAAAACCCGATTCGTCACGGACCGGGTTCACCAGTGGCTGATCGCGACTTGGGTGACCAGACAACGGCCGCGACCACGCCTTCAGCTCGTGGGTGGGTCTCTTGGTAACTTTCTCTAGTCTAGCACCCTTGCAGCAAGGGTCAAGTTTGTGACTCCCCTGCTCCCCTGTGCGGGGTTCCAAGTCGGACGGGGTTACGGCCAAGCGGTGGTATTGGCGGCAGACGTGCCCGCAGCCTACATGTGCCGTCGAGCCCGAAGCACCGCATCGTGGATGGTGACGGTGCGGCCTTCGGGGTCGGTAGCGGTTCGGCCCAATGCAGTGTTGGTCACAATGTCCCACTCGTGCGGGTCGAGTCGGGCTGCGAGGTCGTCGCCCGTGAAGAACATGTCGAGTACCCGCAGGCGGGGCATCGTGGTCTTCATATCTGAGGGATGGTGGCCGACAATGAGCAGCGTGCCGCCGGGTACCACGGACTCCGCGAGCCGACGGTAGAGCGTATCGCGCTGATCGTTTGGCAGATGCATGAAGTGGGCAGACACCAGATCGTACGCCCCCGCAGCCGGGACCCAGTCGGTGAGATCGGCGTGCATCCACTCGATACGCCGCGCCACCTCGGCGCCGGCCTGCATCGCTCGGGCAGCGCCACGTTCGAGGGCAACGGCTGAAAGGTCGACCGCGGTGACCTGCCAGCCGCGCTCGGCCAGCCAGATGGCGTCCGCGCCTTCGCCGCACCCGGCGTCGAGTGCTCTACCGGGGCTCAGGTCCCACGTCTCACTGAGCAGCTGAGGATTGGGATTGCCGCTCCACAGTGCGTCGCTTGAACTGTACCGCTCGTCCCAAAAGGCCTCGTCCATGACGACGTCTGGGGAACCATCCCCATGGTGGTCGTGATGGTGCTCAGGGTGGACACTCCTGTTGTTCGACTCCGGAGACGCGGAATCGCGGTAGACGCTGACCGCATGTGCGGCATCGGCCACTACCAGGTCCCCATTGATCGCGGCAGCCGCCATAGATCCGCTAGCCGCTGCTCCCATTACCTGGAGCATGGGGTTGGCGATGGCGCCAGCTACCCACACGCCGGGCACCCCAGTGAGGCCGCCGGCATCGGATTCGACATACGTGCCCAGTCCCAGAGGATGAGGCACGACCTCGATTCCGAGAGAACTGAGCAGGCCGGCACGAGCGTGCAAATGTGGCATCACGATGAGAGCCTGGCAGGGGATCACCGTGCTGGTGCGCAGCCGGATACCCGTAAGACGATCGTCGCTCACGTCGAGGCACTCCACTTCCCCGTCAACCACCGAGATGCCGCGTGCCGCCAACTGCTCCCGCTCATCGTCGCTGGGGGGAGGCGCGGTGTGCAGAAATAGCGTCAGGTGGGGAGTCCACTGCCGAAAGAGCAGGGCGCTGTGGACGGCCATCGGCCCACTCGCCAGGATCCCGACCACCTGGTCACGAATCTCCCAGCCATGGCAGTACGGATAGTTCACCACGTCATACTCACCTAACATCGTGTCAGCCATTGTCATCACCTCCACCACGATCATCCGTCTCCTCGTGGCTACATAGCAACTATTGTTGCTGATGTGGCAAACTTGGACATGAAGAACGGAGTCGACGACGTCCTCACCGCGGTGGGCCCACGGCTACGCGCCCTGCGCCGACAGAGCGACATGACGCTGGCCGATCTGTCCGCGGTCACCGGCATCTCGGTTAGCACGTTGTCGCGGCTGGAGTCTGGGCAACGCCGGGCGACCCTCGAGCTGCTCCTACCGCTTGCCCGGGCCCACGGCGTCCCGCTGGATGAACTCGTCGGCTCGCTGGCCGCCGGTGACCCGCGGGTCCACGCCCGTCCAATGAGGCAGAAAAAAGGGGTCACGATCGTGCCGCTGACCGGCCGGTCGGGCGGGTTGCAGGCATATAAGCAAATTCTCCCAGCAGGTGGGGACTACCAGCAGCCCAATCTGCAGGTGCATGAGGGCTATGTGTGGCTCTACGTCCTCAGCGGGCAGTTGCGGCTGGTGCTTGGCAAGCACGACCTGGTGCTGGCGCCGGGTGAGGCGGCCGAGTTCGACACCCGTGTGCCGCACTGGTTCGACCGCGCCGGCCCAGAGACAGTCGAGTTCCTCAGTCTGTTCGGTCCCCAGGGCGAGCGCATGCATGTCCGTGCGCGCCCTGCCAAGCGGTAGTGCGCGCCTGCACTCGCAGTCACGCCTCATATAATGATACGCACTCGCTTGGCCGTTTTCCTGAGGAGTTTCCATGTGCCCAGCTCGTACGTTCTGCATTGCAGTGCTGGCCATCGCTGTAGCCTTGCTCCCACATGGTGCCGACGCTGCTGGTTATTCACACTTTGTATCCCGTGTGTTCCACTTTTCCATCGACTACCCACGTGGGTGGCAGCTTAAGCTCGATTTGAAGAGGCGATTCCAGTCGTTTGAGTTCGCCAAGCCGGGTTCGGTGACTGTGAATTATTTTTCGGCATCATCCGGACTCGATTTGAGGACTTTGACGACACACGTGGCGGAAGCGTACCGCAATTCCGGATTCAAAACCGGTCAGCTTACCTACAGTCACGGCGTTGGCAGGTTCAACGCGACCGCTGCGCTTGGCAACCAGCAATTGCAGACTCGTATGGTCACCATGGTGCGGCCAAAAGGCCTCTACGCGATTGACCTGACATCTTTTAAATCACAGTTCAATGCCGCGGTTGGCATCTATAACCATATGGTTGCCAGCTTCCGGTCGGGGTGAGTGGAAGCAGTTCATGGCGTAGCCAGGACCAAGGGGACCTATCCCTGGCCCAGTATCCGTGACTGGCTGCCCGACGCAATAGCCGGGCAGCAGCGGCAGTCGGCCACTCTATCATCGCCGCCGTCTTCCGATACCCATGGAGCAGCAGATTCGCATGCCGCGCTATACGGTGGTCAGTGAGTTCTCGCGTAGCGGCTTCAGCGCCCTCGCGACGCGGTATAGTTCGTCCAGCATGGTCGTGGCGGCCTGCTCCATAACCTCATTGGCCTCCACCTGTCCCTCCGAGTTGATGAATTGTTGGACAAAGGGAATCGATACGGCCTCGAATACCGGCGTCATCTTCAGGGTCGTCACCACGAGCTTGATCATCTGGACGGCGCGCGTCCCGGCGGACACGCCACCATAGCTCACAAACCCTACCGGCTTGTACTGCCACTCGTGGTGCAAGTAGTCGATGGCGTTCTTGAGTGGCGCATTAAAGCCGTAGTTGTACTCGGGCATGACAAACACAAAGGCATCTGCTCGCTCAATTGTGGCACTCCAATCTTTGGTGTGCTGCTGGGTGTAGCGTCGCAGGCGCGGATGGTTCGGTTCGTCCATGAAGGGCAGGTTGACTTCGGCGAGGTCGACGACCTCAACCTCGAAGGCGCCGTGTTCGACGCCTAGAGCGCGGAACCACTCCGCGACAGGGAGACCCACTCGGCCCGGTCGCGTGCTGGCAATGATGATTTGAAGGGTAGGTTTGGATGACATGAAAAAGACTCTCCTTTACGTCGTTAGACACTATTATTCAGTCGAAGTCGCCCCTGCTCCCAGGCAAAGACACGCTTGATCAGAGTGCGGAGGGCGAAGATGACAGCGAAGATGGCGATGGCATTCAGGCTGTGGAGAACGATCGTTTTGAGCAGGGTGGCCGCGACCTTGAAGGCGAGACCGTAGAGAGCGCCCTGCGCCACGGCTAAGCGGGCACGGATAAAGCCATGACCGCGACCGAGCAGCCAGATGGCGGCGAGCACATAGCCCGCGATGATGAGGCTGCCGGTCAACTCGATGGCGTCGATGCCTAGCTCAAGTAGCGCTGCGTAAGGCAGTGGTTTCCCTTTGCTGTGCAGCTGCGGTGTCGATGTCCCGCTGCAAGAAGTAGTTGATGGCGGTTCGGATGATGACGATGGCGGCCAGCAGGCCGATTTCGGTCCAGGTTGGGGCGATGGCCGTGCGAATAATGTCGGCGGCCAGTTCGAACTCGAGAGCCAGGGCGAGCCAGCGGCCGAGGCGCAGACGCACGACTTCCTTGGCTTCCGGCGGCTCGCGCGGATGAGCGAAGACCCACAGGGCCCGAAGGGTTGCTTCGATGGCGGCCAGGGCAATGAGCAGCGCGGCAACGCCCTCGATGCCATTGGCCAGGAGGGATGTCCAGTCTTTGAAAAGGGACTCGAACGGGCCGGGGCGGGTCGGGGTGTTGTTCAAATATTGAAGTAGGTTCATTCCAATGGCTTATGCTCTGACATAAAAGCCCTCCGTGGTTGTATGCTGTGTCGAGCAGGCAAGTAGTATGCCTCTCGCCTCAACGAACGGTTCGAAAGCGGCCCCGTGGCCCTGTACCGCTCTACGCCTCAGCTCCGTGACGAGAATCGTAGGATAGAAACCTGGGCAGGGCCGCCGCACACAGCACCACACCCACCACGCACCGCCCGAGATGAGCGAGACCCGCACGCCGGCCAGGGCGGCGACCAGACCGCTTTCCACGTTGCCGAGGGTAGGGCCACTGGAATAGCTGATTAACTCGATGCCGGCCAGCCGTCCTCGGAGGCTATCGGGGATGGTCTGGTTCCAGATGGTGGAACGAAACAATGCGCTGAGGGTGTCTGCCCCGCCCGCCAGGGCCAGGAAGGCCAGCGACAAGGGGAGCCGATTGCTCAAGCCAAAGCCAAGAATCGCTGTGCCCCAGACGGCGGCCGAGATCGCCACGGCGAGGCCATGCCGGTGGACATGACCGGCCCAGCGACTGGTCAGGGTGGCTAGAAAGGAACCAACTGCCGGCGCGGCATAGAGCAGTCCCAGGGCCCGTGCGCCGCCGTACTGGGTAGCAATCGCCGGGAAGAGTGCCATGGGCATCCCGAAAAACATGGCAACCATGTCTACCAGATAGGTGCCCAAAAGTTCCTGCCGGCTGCGGGCGTAGCGTAGTCCCTCCAGCACTCGTCGTAGGCTGGGCCGCTCCGCGTCCGCGGGAGGCGGTGCGGCTCGCATCAGTCGCAGCGCCAGCAGTGAGACCATGAAGGTCGCCACGTCGATCCCGTAGGCGCCGGGTAGACCGATCACTGCGATCAGCACGCCCGCAAGTGCTGGAGCGGCAATCTGACCGACCGTTCCCTGCAGCTCCTGCAAGGCACTGGCAGCGGTAATCTCCTCGCGTGGCACCAGACGAGGGATCAGTGCGTCCAGAGAGGGCCGTTGCAATGCATCGAGGCCAGCCATGGCCGTGCCCACCACAAACAGCGGCCAGAGTTGCGGCGTGGGCAGGAGCGCATTGATCAACAGCAATCCCGACATAACGGCGAAGGTAAGCTCGGTAATCTGCACCATCCGCCGGCGGTCCTGGGCATCGGCTAGAGCCCCGCCGAGAAAGGCCAGCAGCAATATCGGAACAATCTCCGCCAGCCCCATCAGTCCCACTGCCAGCGACGAGTGGGTCAACTGGTACACCTGGAAGGGGAGCGCCACATCACGAATTCGACCGCCGGCATAGGAGACTCCCTGCCCGATGTAGAGCAGCCTGAAATCCCGATGCCGCAGCGGATGCGCATCAATCGTCGCCAGCCGCAGCCAGCGCCGCCAGCGACCTTGAGGCGCGTCGTTCCCGCGACCAGGCGTCTCGGGACGCTCGGTTGTTTGAGCCGTCATCAGCGGTCCTTGGTCATCACACGTAGTCTAGCGCCAATTCGTGGCGCGTCCGGCAGCTGAGAGGCAGGCCCGGCGCCTGGGGCTAACCGCCAGTATAGTCGGAGGCTATTCAGTGTCGTCTTAGCCGCTGTGGCTCATGCATGCAAAGGACCCTCAGTCGGTGCGGTGGAAAACTGATCAGCTAGTCGTTGTGAGGGTAGTGCAGCGCAATGGCCACGGTTTTCTGGCCGCGCCACCCGCGTTGGTGGCATGTCTGGCATATGACATAACTGTGCTACGCTGAGGGGTAGCTAGGGGAGCGCTCAGGCGCTGAGAGTGTGGCGGCTGCCACAGACCCTTTGAACCTGATCCGGGTAATGCCGGCGCAGGGAACGCAGCAACCGTCTCTCTCGAACCCGCTATCCCTGGCTACTGCATTCGGGTAGGGGGAGAGCCGATTGAGCCGAGACCGATCGTGCGCCGGCGGGAAGATTGCCGCCGCGACCTTTCGTGAGGTCATCGCCCCTCGGCTGGGAGCGCGGCGGCTAGAGGTGGTGGTGGGGCCGCGCCACGGCGTGGACGGAGCAATTATCGACCTGGGCGCCGGGCAGGTGATGGCCATCACCACCGATCCGTTCTTCGTCATGCCGGAGTTGGGCTGGGAGCGGGCTGCCTGGTTTGCCGTGCATATCGTGGCCTCCGATGCTGCCACCTCCGGACTACGCCCCGCCTACTTCGCGGTGGACCTGAACCTGCCGCAGAGCATGACGGACGACGATCTGGCCGGCCTGTGGCAGGCCGTTCACCAGGCGTGCCGCGATCTGGGAATGGCGATTGTCACCGGCCATACCGCTCGCTACGACGGGTGCGGTTTCCCCATGTTGGGAGGCGCCACGGTGGTTGGTCTGGGCGCAGTCGATCAGTATGTCACGCCGGCGATGGCTCGTCCCGGCGACGTGCTTATTGTGACCAAGGGCGCCGCGATCGAGACGACCGGCATGTTTGGCGCTATGTTTCCCGCACGACTGACCGCCGAACTGGGGCGACCCACCGCCGACGCTGCCGCGGCCCTCTTCTGGCAGATGTCGGTGGTGAAGGATGCGCTGACCGCGGTTCAGGTTGGCGTGCGCGGGAGCGGTATCACGGCGATGCACGATGCTACCGAGCGCGGCGTGTGGGGCGGACTGGTTGAGATCGCCGAGGCATCAGGCGTGGGTATGATCGTGGACCAGAATGCGATCCTGCTGCGGCCCGAGGCGCGGGCGGTGTGCGACCACTTTGCGATCGATCCCTTTATCACCAGCAGCGAGGGCACGCTGCTCCTCACCTGTCGCCCAAACCGGACCCGCACGGTGATCGAGCGGTTGGCGCAGGCTGAGATTGGGGCCACCTGTGCCGGTGAGATTCTGCCGCCGGAACACGGGGTCTGGGTGGTGCAGGACGGGAAAGAACGAGAGTTGCAATCCCCTGGCGAAGACCCATTCTGGCCGGCCTTTCAGCGAGCGCTGGCAGAGCAAGACATGCCAGGAACTGAAAGGTGCGAGTGAGACCGGCGACGCAGCGGGGTGGAGGCGTTCTCACCAAACTGTCTGGCCGGGAAGGGCAACCGCGCAGTGCCCCCGACCTGAATACTGGACAGGGCGCGAACCGTGGAGTGCGGCCGGCGGCGATCGAAGCCCGGGCCCTATCCAGGCACTTTGAGACGCGTGCCGGCGCTCTGCCGGCGCTGGTCGATGTATCCCTCGCTGCCGGCTCGGGCGAGTTTGTCAGCATCATTGGACCGAGTGGCTGCGGCAAAACGACGCTATTCAACATTCTGGCGGGACTGGAGCGGCCGAACGCGGGCGCCGTGCTGATGGATGGAGCGGACAGCACCGGCCAACCGGGCGGCGTAGGATATATGTTGCAAAAGGACCTGTTGCTGCCCTGGAAGTCGACGCTGGACAACGCGGCTCTGGGGCTGCAGTTGCAGGGAGTGTCGTGGCGCCGGGCGCGCGAGGAGGCACGCCGATGGTTCCTCCGCTTTGGCTTGGAGGGCTTCGAACGCGAGTACCCGCACGCGCTCTCAGGTGGTATGCGCCAGCGGGCCGCATTGCTGCGGACCTTTCTGGCCCGCCGTGAGGTCCTGCTGCTCGATGAGCCGTTCGGGGCGCTTGATGCGCTCACCCGCGCTGAGATGCAAGAGTGGCTGCTGGATGTGTGGGCTGAGTTCGACAAGACCATTGTGCTGGTCACCCATGATGTGGATGAGGCCATCTTTTTGTCCGATCGCGTCTACGTCATGACGCCTCGACCGGGTCGCGTTGCAGCCGAGGTCGAAATATCTCTGCCTCGTCCTCGCGTCTACGACAAGGTGGTGACCTCGGTCCCATTCCTGGCACTGAAGCGGAAACTCCTCGATACCCTGGGGAGCCACCGCTGATGGCACTCTTTGTGGGTCGCGTGGCGAGGTACCTGCCGCCCCTGCTCCTGCTGGCCCTGGCCGTGGTGGCGTGGCAGGTCGCCGGCGCCATCTGGAACCTGCCGGACTACATCCTGCCCCGACCGACCGCCATCTGGGCTGCGCTGGTTGATGAGCGAGATCTACTTTCCGCCGGCGCGCTGTCGACACTGCAAACCGCGGTGCTGGGATTCCTGCTGGCTCTGGTGTCCGGCCTGGCGCTGGCCATCTTGATTCACTACTCACGCCTGCTGGAGCGGGCGGTTTACCCGCTGGTGGTCGCCTCGCAGACCGTGCCGATCGTCGCGCTGGCCCCGGTGCTGGTGGTGCTGTTCGGCTTCTCTCTGCTGCCCAGGCTGATCGTCGTGGCCCTGGTGTGTTTCTTTCCGATCACGGTCAACGCGGTCGACGGCTTTCGCAGCGTCGATCCCGACCTCGTGCGGTTGATGCGGACCTTTGGCGCCGGACGATGGAGGTTGTTTCGGGATGTGGAGTGGCCCACGGCGCTGCCCTATCTCTTTTCGGGGGCCAAAGTGGCCGTGACCTACAGCGTGATCGGCGCCCTTTACGGTGAATTGGCGGGCTCGTCCGAGGGATTGGGGTATCTGACCACGCAGAAGCTCGCGCAATTCGATACTGCGGGGCTCTTTGCCGCCGTTGTTCTCTTGAGCGTGATGGGCATCGGGCTCTTTGTCGCGGTTGCACTGGCGGAACGCCTACTTGTGCCCTGGCAGCGCGAACTGAGACGGCGCGACGCCCTGGTGAAGCGACGCTGAGTTATGGCTTCCATCATCCCGCTCAAGATTCTCCTCTGACTGTTCATTCGTCTCTCTCCATATAAAGGAAGTGTGTAAACGTGTACTCTCTGCGTAGCTCCAGTCATTTACCGCCACGGCGATCTCCTCGCGCCTGGCCGGCTCTCGTAATCGTGCTGTTACTCTGCCTGGCCGGCTGCGGCAGCTCGTCCGGTTCGGCCCACGGCTCCTCCAACCTCGCCGCCAAGGGGCAGGTCTCCGCGATTCAAGGGGCGTCCATCATGTTGGATTGGGTTGTGAACTCCGATCACGGTGGCCTTTACACTGCCATTCAGCGCGGGTATTTCGCGCGGCGGCATATCGCCGTGCAGGCCCGTGTGCCTTCCAGCGCGGACGTGCCGGTGCGGCTGGTTGCGGCGGGGAAGGTGGATTTTGGCATCACGTATGAAACCGATCTGCTGGCGGCGCGCGCCCATCACGTGCCGGTCCGCTCGGTGATGTGCATCATGCAGCATCCGCTGGATACGGTGATGACGCTGCGCACCTCCGGGATCACCCGCCCCCGCCAGCTGGTGGGCAAGACCGTCGGTGAGGCCGGCTCTCCCAGTGACAATCCAATTATCTCGGCCATGATGATGCACGACCGCGCGTCGATCTCGCAGGCCCGCACCGTCAACGTTGGATACAGCTTGCTGCCGGCACTGCTGACTGGCAAGGTCGATGCTGTCGTCGGCGTCTACTGGACCTGGGAGGCGATCCAGGCCCAGCAGAAGGGCCATCCCGTCAACGTGATGCGGGTGGAGCGCTGGGGTGTTCCCAATTACTGCGAGTTGGTGCTAGCGGCCAGCGAGCAAACCATCCGTGCTCGTCCCGCGCTGGTTCGTGGCACGGTTCAGGCCTTGCAGCAGGGTTATGCCTACGCCGAGGCGCATCCCACCGCCGCCTGGCAGGCGCTGCACGCGCAGGACAGGACGCTAAACCAGGTGTTGGTCACGCGCAGCCTGCGTTTGCTCCAGCCGGCCGTCACCGACGCCTCTACCATCGGATATCAGGATGCCGCCCAATGGCGAAACTACGCCGGTTGGCTGGCTCGTCACAAGCTGATCGATGCGCCGGTAAACGCCAGCCAGGCGTTCACCAACCAGTTCTTGCAGCCGGGCGTGCGTTGATTTCGATGGATGCGAACATCCAGCAGTATTTGCGTGAGGTTACGGCACGCCAGCGTGACACCGAGCGGATTGGCCCCATTCTGGCGACCTTCAGCCGTTCGAGTACGAATCTGTTCCTGAACTACGCGATCCCTGATGACGACGCGGAGCCATCGGCTCGCGACGTCCAACAGCTCATCCGTGCCTATGAGGGACGTGGATTGCGCCCCCGCTTAGAGTACATCACGACCTGCGCACCGCAAGCTGAGGCGCCGCTGGTGGCCGGCGGGTTTGTTGCCGAGGGAAGACTGGCGCTAATGACCTGCCGGTCCGGCGACCAGCGAGAACTTCCGGTCCCGCCCGGGATCGAGCTGGTTCGGCCCCAAACGGATGGAGAACTGCTGGATCTGAGGACGGTGCAACACGAGGCGTATGGAGACCCCGAGCCGCCACACCGGGGCGATGTCGAAGGGGTAGCGGCGAATCTCCGTGCTGGTGGCATGGCCGTACTGGCACGTGTGATGGAAACCCGGGAGCCAGTTGGCGCCGGGGAATACACGCCCCCGCTGCAAGGTTTGAGCGAACTGACCAGCGTCGCGGTGCTCGCTCCCTTTCGGCGGCGCGGCATCGCAGCTGCGATGACGGCATGGTTGCTCCGTACCGCGGTCGAGGCAGGAGTCGTGGTCCCATTTCTCATGGCCGAGGAGGCCGAGGAACGTATCTACCGCCGAGCTGGGTTCCGCACAACTGCGCGAGTTCTTCACATTTCACGTTAAGCGGTGTCGGGCGAGGTAGTTTCCTCCCCGATTAGATATCATCCCAATGGGAAATGCATTAATCCACGAGTTATGATTGCGATGCGGGTCCTCGTTGCTCGGCTAGCGCGTCATCAAGGGAGCAGCATGGGCGCCGCCAAGGCGAGGATGCTTAGAGGCAGGGAGCCCTTTCCTCGCTGTTTGGCGGTGGTCCCTGACGTATCCGGGTCCGCATGTTCTCCAGTGTGCCGCGGTAGAAGTATTTCCATACCGCCTCTAGTAGTAGTTGCTGTTGCGAAATGTTGGGAGTATAGCGCCAAGCGGCAAGGAGGAGCGATACTGCGAGGAGGAGATTGCTCTGTCCGTCATGCGTTCGATCATTCAAGTGGGCTCATGCTCATCGATCACTATCCCTACGAAGACGTCTTCGTGCGGGTCCCCGAACTCGCGAACCAGACTGATCCCGTCCTGCGGCAGCTCGACCGGTTGCTGGACGACGACATACTGTATATCCAGGTGCGTGCCGACCTGGGAAAGCGCTATCCGCTGACGCTGGTCCACGGCCGCCACTCCACGCCCGGTGAGGCGATCCTCCGGCTGCTGGTCGTGAAACATCTCTACAATTGGAGCTACCGCGAGACAGAGCAGCGGGTGGGCGAAAGCCTCGTCTTGCGGTGGTACTGCCGGATCTACTTTCAGGCGGTGCCCGATTTCAGCACGCTGCAGCGCTGGTCCCACACCATCCGGCCCGAGACGCTGCACGCCCTCAATGATCGGGTGGTGACGCTGGCAGGACAGGCCAAGGTGACCCAGGGGCGGAAGCTGCGGATCGACGGGACGGTCATGGAGACGACCATCCACCATCCCACCGACAGCTCCCTCCTCGCTGACGGGGTCCGTGTCCTCAGCCGTGCCATCCGACGGAGCAAGCCACTGGTCGGAGAGCAGTTGGCTGGGGTCCGGGACGCCTTTCGATCCCGGATGCGGACGATGCGACGGAGACTGCAGACCCTGCATCGGCTCCGACGACGCCTCGGCGAGGACAAAGCCGAGCAGCGGAAAGGGGTCTATGTGACCCTCCTGGCCGCGACGGAGGCGACGATCCAGCAGGCAGAGCAGATCCGTGACGCCCTCAGAGCGATCGGCGGCGAGGGGAAGGCACAGGCAGAGCGACTGATCAGCCAGATCGATCAGGCACTCCCGCTGATACAGCAGGTCATCCGTCAAGCGAGGCAGCGGGTCTTCGACGGGAAGAAGGTGCCAGCCAAAGAGAAGATCGTGAGTATCTTCGAGCCACACACGAGGATCATCCCCTGGCATAAGGGCGGAGCGGCGGTGGAATTTGGGCGGTTGGTGGTCGATGAGGTGGAGGGCGGGATTGTCAGCCGGGTGGCGGTGCTCGAAGACAAGACCGCCGAACAGGGACAACTGGAGCCAGCCCTGGCGCACCATCAGCAGGTGTCCGGGCGACCGCCGCGGCTGGTCACTGCGGATCGGGGCGTCCATGCCGCCGACAACGAGCGCGTGGTCCAAGAGGCGGGGGTGGAGCACCTGGTCATTCCCCGCTCGGGGATGGTGAGCGAGGCCCAACGGGCACGAGAACGAGCGAGATCGTGGCGTCGTCGCTATCGCTGGCGTGCTGGGATCGAGGGACGACTGAGCAGTGTACGTCGGGATTATGGGTTGCGTCGCTGCCCGGATCACGGCGAAGCCGGCTTCCTCCGCCACCTCGGTTGGGGCGTTATTGCCAGCAATCTCCGCGCGTGAATCGGCAGCCCGACGAAGGGGCCACGCCACCATAGTTCTATATTCCCGGTATTTCGCAACAGCAACTAGTACTAGTCGAAGTCTAGGCGCAGTCACGTGAGATTCCAAGGACATGTGTACTCAGACAATAGAGGATGCCGCATGCAGTAGCGGTCGATGTCCCCGCTCCCAGGACCAGTTGGACACCATCGCGTGGTGCGCCGTCCACCGCGTCTCCCGGTTTCTACACACTCTTGGGCGGCCCTTAACGGGATCGCTGACTACTGTTGTGGTAGCACGCCGGGAGTCGCCCGCAGCCGACCACTTTCACCTTTACAAATGTTGTAGCTGACAGCCCGTAACCTTACCGTTCACCCGTAGTTTGGTTCAGTACCAGTGGGGTTTGGTGAAAGGGGCCTTCCATGCGCGCAGTTTGCATCAGGTGATGGAGGTGGGAGGCGCAGATGACGAGGTCTTTACACGTCCGGCGACCAGGAAGAACGGGTAGTACGACGTAAAGTACCCGCCTTGATTGGCTTCGTGAAGATGGTGAAGCAAGGCATCGGCACGATCCTTCGTCAGGAGGCCCCGCATGACTGCCTCCGCCGCAATCTCGGCAAATACGGTGGCATTCTGTGGGTCAAGGTCCGTCACCACGCGAGTGAAGAGTTCGATTCGGCGATCTACAAGCCCTATTTGCGCCATGCGCCGGTTGAGCTCAATACCAATGCCGGGACTCCGAAACCGACTGAAGCCGTGGGCAAGCACCAGGTGTATGCCTTCGGGGTCTGGGTGGTCGAAATCGTTTCCCAGTAGATACGGCTCCCCTGCCACGACCCATCCACCGGGCTTGGCCACACGTCGCATTTCCCTGAAGACGGCAGTCGGATCCTCTAGGTGCTGCAGGACATGCTCGACGTGCGTAGCATCGAAGCTCGCATCGGCAAACGGCAGGTGATAGGCGTCTGCCTCCTGCAACTTGATGAGGGACGGAAATTCTATTGCGGCAACACGCTGTTGCGCCTCTTCAAGAAGTGAGGCCGAATGGTCCATGCCGACAACCCGCCCGGTCGGAGCGACAGCTCGGGCGAGCAGGGGTAAGAACACTCCGGTCCCACAGCCAACTTCGAGGACATGCATCCCAGCACGGAGTGCAAGGAAGGACAGGGTCCGGAGTGCAATGTGCTGCATCCACGGATCCGCGGACTGCTGTTCGAGCCAGGCGGTCAGCCACTCGTGCTGAGCAGAGTCGCTGTCCCGATCCCATAATCCAGAGCCCTTCTTAACTGCCTCGGCATTCGTGTCGCTCAACGTCTTGCCTCACCCACTTCCCGGCCCGAAACTCGCTTTGGCATACACCATAGACTATGCGATGATCGTCATTTTCACCACGCCCGTTAGAGACTTTTGGAGGAGGCTTGACCGTACCCGGCGAAGATCGGGTACGCAGAGTCTGCGAGAACCACCTGTGAGCGCTGCCTCGTGGTGCGTGGGGGAAGAAATCAGACATCGGAGGGACCCGGCTCCCAACCAATCTTCTGTGACCAGCCCGTCGCACGTTGCATTACACTCCAAATGAACGGATTCTTCGCCTCGGTATAGCGGTGACGGTCGTCTCGATATCGCTCAGCCAGGTCGCGCTTGATAGCCGCATACTGTGCGGCCTCATCAGGATGTGTCCGCACGTAGTCACGGAACAGCAAGGCAAACTGCTCGCCCCAGCTTCCCGCCTTGCGCACATGGATGTGCTCTGGCGGCGTCCCCGGGGTTTCTCGGAAGTACCGCTTGGTTCGCTCTGCATTGTCAGCACGGAAGATATAGCCAAGCCGCTCCAGTGGCTGACGGAACGCGTCGAGCGGCTCAAAGGCAGCCACCGAGATCTGTATGTCCATGATTGGCTTGGCGGCGAGCCCCGGGATCGAGGTCGAGCCGATGTGATCGATGCGGAGGGCGACCTCACCAAGCGCCCGGCGCAGTTGCTCTCCCCGTCCGCGGAAGAGGCGCGGCCAATCTGGATCGTACTCGACGATCTGTATCTTCATTCCCCATTACACATCATGCAATCAAGGATTGCACCAGCGCGTACTATGGTTCCGACGATTTGCATGTCAAGTGGTATACGGCCTACTCTCAGGTTGTCTAGATGTGTGGAGGTGTGGCGTGCAAAGTCAACGCGGCTTGAAGTTGCGCAAAGCCGATCCCCAGAAGGTGGTCGAGCGATATCAAGAGTTGCATAACCTGGAGAAGACGGGACGAGAGTTTGGCATCACCCGCGAGCGGGTGCGCCAGATTGTGAATCGGGCGGGAATCGATACGGCGCGGATCATCAAGCCCAAGCCGGAGAAAGAGGAGCGGTTCTGCAAGGAGTGCGGCGCTCCGGTGGACAGTAGCCACGCTCTCTACTGCGAGACGCACCGCAAAGAGAAGCACAAGCGGCGCTATCGCGCCATCAAGGCCGATCCGGAGAAGTACGCGCACTGGCGCGAGTTGCTCAAGAAGTATGACAAGCGCCGGAAGGAACGCGAACGAGAACGCCGGGCTACTCAGGCGGTGGCAAGCTAAGATCCGCTGCCGACCGCAGATAGTGTACGACTCCAGCGTCGGTGACCTGCGCGAAGCGCTGGTAGTACAGCCCGACTGCACGAAAGTCGGCTGGCGCGGCGAGCGTGACCAGCCGATCGACCAGGGGTTGCAATGTCTGTACCGCGTGCGGCGAGGCCACCGGTGTCGCCAGTGTCACGCGTTCGGCTCCCAGCCGGCGCGCTGACCTCACGCCCACCAGTGCCGTGGCGCCGGTGGCGATGCCGTCGTCTACCACGATCGCGCTCCAGGCGCCTACGGCACTGAGATCGATAGTCCTGCCGTATTCAGCCCGGCGACGCTGTGTCTCCGCTGTCTGCCGTGCGATCGCCTCGGCGAGGTAGTCGTCGCTGGCGCCGGTCGCCTGCACCAGATCGTGGTCCAGCCACCACTCTCCAACCTCACTGACCGCGCCGATCGCCAGCTCTGGATTCCGCGGCGCGCCCAGCTTGCGCACGACCAGCGCCTGTAGCGGCAGCCCCAGTTCCCGTGCCACGCTGTATCCCACCACCACTCCACCTCGGGCCAGCCCCAGCAGGACTGTATTCGTCGCGCGGAACTCCTGCAGGGCGCCGCTTAGTAGTACGCCGGCCTGCAGCCGGTCTCTAAAGGTATCGGTGCTGTGGTGCATCATCATTCGACGGTCTCCAGTGAATGTCCCATTATCCTTTTCTCGGATCCGTGTAATCCGGCGAGCTATTGAAGTGATGCGAGCATCGAGCGCGGAAACGCTCACGGTGCGTTCTCGCGCCGCAGCTTCGGGACCGGCCCAGCGGCCCGTACCAAGGTGAAGGGTGAAGAGCCCGAGGTTAGGACGATGTGTAACTACGCAGCGTACTTCTATCACGACGAGGCATACACTATGCCTTCGCACATAGCACACGACTCGCAAGGAGAATGGCATCATGCAGGTGAGACCCAGAGCGCAAATTGGACTCGTTGGTGGATTGGTATTCGTCTTGAGCCTCGCAGGATTGCGTGCGTCGCAATCCGCCAGCGCTCAGAGTATGCAGGTTGCAATCAATAACTTCTCGTTTCAGCCGGCAAGCTTAACGGTGCCGATCGGCACAACCGTTACCTGGAGCAATCAGGACAGCGTCGCCCACACAACAACCAGCGACACCGGTGTGTGGGGCTCGGGGAATCTGACTACCGGCGCCTCCTTCAGCTTCGCCTTCAACCGGGCGGGCACTTTCCACTATCACTGCATGATCCACCCCAATATGATGGGGACGATCGTGGTGCAGGCGGCGGCTGTGGCAGGATCGACTGCGACACCAGCGACTCCAATTCCGCTGACCGCCTATCCTGCCCGGACGCAGGGTGCGATGAACGATCTACGTATGGGGCCGGTCGTGATGATGTCGCGTCCTAGCTGGCTGGGCTATTACGACGGTCACAAGGATGCATACCTCAATACGGATGTTTCAGATAAGGCCCAGGCGGGCGCCATGCACATCAACTACGCGCCCTCCCTGGCGCACATGCCGCTGAGCCGCCTACCTGCGATCTACCTGGTGCAGGGGCGTGCAGTGGGGGTCCAGATAGCGGTGTTTGGCTCACAGCCTGGGGCGAGTGACTACTCACCGCTCTGGCGCGAGGTGATCGTGCAATGGAAGCCTCACGTCAAGCCAGTCCTGCTGGGGAGCGACAATCAGATTCTGGCGTTGGTCAAGAAGGGAAAGCTCGTTATCCATTCCACTCGCACCGTGCTCAACTGTCCCATCGTCAAAGTCTCCAAGTAGGTTTCATTCCGATCATGATCAAAAGTCACGTTCGTCACCATCACCCTTATTCGGCCTGGGACGTTCCAATACTACCGTGCCTATCATCCGTATGTGCGCGGTATCGTGGTGGTACTCCACTGATCGGCCCAGATCCACTTAAACGGCGGAGACGTGACCGAGGAACACCGCGACAGGTCTCAAGCGGATAACAGATGGTGAGCACAAGTCATTCGGTAGCCTGTGCGGAAACGTGTTGCGAGGCTGCGCATTCACCTAGCATTGAGCCGAATCGGAGGTCGTCCCTGATCCACCCTCCCGATATTGAGCACATCTTCACGCAGTATGTCGACCGAATGTACAGCTTCTTCTATAGTCGAGTGGGCAATCGCCAGGACGCGGAGGATCTCACCTCAGACGTTTTCCTCAAGGCGTCCCGTCAGCTCGACCCGACGCGTTCTGAAGCAAGTATCGGGAGCTGGCTGTTCACGGTAGCGCGCACGGTACTTGCCGACCACTGGCGCCGTTACTATCGAACAGAAGTATCTTTTCCACTCGATGAAGCCCGCGTATCTCAGACCCCAGTTGACGGCGGCGGAGCCACTGTCGAGACCGCTCGCCTGGTAGCCGAGGTCCTGGCCGCTTTGCCCGAGCGGTACAGCCGGGTACTGGCCCTGCGCTTCCTGCGCGGGTACTCTATTCAGGAGACGGCAGAGGAGTTGGGAGTGACACCGGAAAACGTAAAGGTGATTCAGCACCGAGCCTTGGCAAAAGCGGTAGACATCACGAGTAGCCAACGATGAGCGATATGGAGCGCTTCCACCGTGCTCTGGAGCAGCTTCTGGCAGATCGATCACCGACGCCTGAACTGTCTGCACTCGACGAGAAGGAGCAGCGTATGGTGCGCGTGGCGCAGTTACTGCGCGGAAGTACTGCGTCGGAGCCCCGCTCAGAATTCATCACGCACCTCCACGACCAATTCGCGCCTGGGCGCCGGCGTGTCTCCCGGCGTGGCGCCTTTCTGTCTGCCCTGGGGACGCTTGCTGCAGGGATTGCCGCCGGCTTTGGTGTTGACCAGGCTCTTCACCCGTCAGCAAACGCCCTCCGAGTGCCGCTCGTCGACGGCAAGGGCCACTGGATGCCGATCGCAAGTCTGGCCGATCTCCCGGAGGGTGCAATCAAGGCATTTACAGCGGGAGCGGTGCAGGGGTTCCTGATCAATCGCCACGGGCAGGTGCGGGCGTTGTCACGTGTCTGCACGCATATGGGCTGCCTGCTCCGCTCCTCAGCGGATGAGCAGGCTTTCGTCTGTCCGTGCCACGGAGCGGAGTTCAATCTGCGCGGCGATCTCCGATATGGACCCCGTGCATATGGGCAGACACTGCCACCCTTGCCAGCGATCGATGTCCGTGTCAAGGATCAGTCGATCGAAGTCTGGTCCGTCTGATCTCGCATTCTGAAGATCGAGGCCGTTCTTCGCACTATCGAGTTCAGGCTGACTGCTCGCAACGAAATGCCACGCAGCACCATCCTGGCTGTGGGTCGAGAACGGCCTCAATCCCGCCTGGCTGGAGACCCTCCACCACACCCCGCATTAGCGCCAGGTTCATGCCACACACTAGCTCGCGATGCTCAACCGCAAGCATATGGAACGGACAGTTGCGTAGCTGAATAGAGTCCATGCCGCGCTCCGGTTGGAAGCCGTACACGTGGAGGAGGGCTTGCGCTGCATTTAGCACGGATTGACGATCCGTACTCGCCCCCACCGCTGCGTGCGCTTCGGCACCCAGATGCTTTCCGCACCGATGCGCAACCTCCCTGAGCGCCGCCACTGCGTCGATCGAACGGCTTTCCTGCAAGGCGTGGGCGAAGATGCGGGCAGCAAACTCGTAGCTCCGCGGCGGCAGGCTGACCTGGAACTGCCGGCTCGAGCGACGATAGAGCTTCGATGGCCGGCCGGCTCCAGGACCGGTGCGGCCGGTCAGACGACGGTACTGTGCCGTGAGCAGACCTTCCGCCACCAGCCTGTCCAGATGGAACACCGCCAGCGAGCGTGTAATTCCAAGGGCCTGGGCAGCCTCATCGCGCGTGACATCATGATCCTGGCCGGTAACATACAGGTAGAGGGCACGGCGGGCCGGCTCGCCGAGGGCGGCCAGCGCCTCAATCTGCCACTCGAACTCACCGTATTCTGATTCCATATCCTGACTGTACCACCGTCCTCTTCGGGTTGGACTGATTCTTTCACGTTTCTTACTATGAGATGACTAATTATAGAAGGGGTCGACCCATGCAGCAGACATCCCGACGGGGCTCGCGGCGCGAGGCGAACAATACATCCGTGGCCTTATGAGAGAACTCGGTGAGGACCCATCGCGCGAGGGGTTGCAGCAGACGCCGGAGCGAGTCTGGAAGTCTCTCTCCTTTCTCACCTCCGGCTATGGGCAGAGCATTGAGGACGTGGTCGGCGCCGCTCTCTTCGAGGAGCAGTATGACGAGATGGTTGTGATGCGGGATATCGAGTTCTATAGCCTCTGTGAGCATCACCTGTTGCCCTTCTTCGGCCGCACCCACATCGCCTACATCCCGGACGGACTGGTCGTCGGCCTGAGCAAATTGCCTCGGGTGGTGGACGTCTTCAGCCACCGCTTGCAGGTGCAAGAACGTCTCACCACCCAGATCGCCGAAGCTCTGGCATCGGTCCTCCAGCCGAAGGGGCTCGGGGTGGTGGAGGCATCGCACCTGTGCATGATGATGCGTGGCGTGCAGAAGCAGTCCACCAAGACGGTGACTTCTGCCATGCGCGGGCTGTTCAAGACGGATGTTCGGACGCAGACCGAGTTCCTCGATCACGTGAAGGGAGCGTGAGCTGTGGCCGAATCTCCGTAGATGGGTAGGGCGCTTGAGAGAAAGGCCGGCACCTGGTCATCGCCACGTGTGCTGTGTAGCCAGACTCTGAGGCGGGCCGGAAGGCGTTGGCGGAGAAGGATGGAAGATTTCCGGTTAGCGGTGGTTTCTATAATAAGTCTATGATCTATTTAGAATAACTCGTATTACTAGCTGAGATTGGAGAGAGGCGCGCAATGTACAGCAAGGTCAAGATCTTCGGGCATCCCATTCACCCCATGTTGGTGGCGTATCCCATCGCCCTGTACACCTCGACCCTCGTGGCGTACATCATCTATGCGGCCAATAAGGATCCGTTCTTTTTCAAGGCGGCGGTTGCCGCCAATGTGGCCGGTGTTGTTATGGCTGCGATTACCGCGTTGCCCGGATTTGTCGACTGGGCCGTCGGCATTCCAGGAGGTACTCCGGCGAAGAGTCATGGCCTGACCCACATGCTCCTGAATGTCGGGGCGCTGGTGATATTCATCGTCAATGCGATCATCCACACCGGCAACTGGATGCACCCCAGTGGCACCGGTTCAGGGCTGATCCTGGCACTCATCGGTGTTCTCTTGACCATCGGCGCGGGCTTCTTTGGCTGGACGATGATCCAGAACGACCACGTGGGAGTGGCACTGACTCCCGAGCAGGAGCGACTTGAACAGACATCTGCCCGGGTCTGATCGCATCGGAACGATGCGTAAGAGTGTAGAAGTTCAGTGAAGCCCTAGCGCGGGCTCCTGGCGGTTATCGACGAGTAGCAGAGCAGTTTTACTCCGACATCCATCGTATCTCGAGGAGGTGCGAACATGTAGCCGCAAGCTGGGGGAGTTCTTCGGGCGCTCATGCTCCCATGTACAGCTGTTGCCCGACCGCGCCTGCAAAAAATGCACCGTTGGTCCGCCGCGCCGGTGCGTGATGCGGCTTGCGGGCTGGCTATACTGAGAGACACATCGTAATCAGCTCGCCTACGTTTCCCCCTCAGGTTCACTTCTTGCGTTATCCCGCCCTCCTCCCCGCAATGCTCCTGGTGCTCACCCCGCTTCTCGCGGCCTGCGGGTCATCAAACACCGATAAGCCCAGTGCAAGCGTCTCGCCGGCCGCGGTGACCTCATCCCGGGAACCCTCGCTGGCGCCACCTCTCGCCGGATCGTATGCTGCGCTGGGCGCCTCCGAGACCTATGGAGTCGGCGCTGTGCCGCACACCGCGGGGTACGCCTATCTGGTGGCTCGGGCGCTCCACGCCAGGCACTTCGTGGATGCCGGTATTCCGGGCGCCACGGTATCGAGCGCCTACCAGGGCGAACTAACCGCCGCGCTCAACACGCGGCCCAGTCTGTGTACGGTCTTTTTTGGTGTGAACGACGTGCGCGCCGGGGTGACGCGCGCTGATTTCTTGCGGAATCTTCATGACCTGGTGGCCACGCTGCGCCAGGCGCGCGCCCAGGTCCTGATTGTCGGTTTTCCCGACCTCTCCCAGGTGCCGGCCGTGGCCCGAGCCCATATTGGCGGCGTGTCGCAAATCACCGCTGCCTGGAACGCGGGAATGCGACGCATAGCACGGCAGACCGGCGCCCACTTCGTCGATCTGAGCCGGTTCGGTGCGGAGATCGCGCGGCATCCCAACTACATCGCCGCCGACGGTCTGCATCCCTCTACGGCCGGTCACCGTCGGATCGCGCAGGTGGTGATCGCGGCCATCCGTCAGGCCGGGCTGTGGCGGTAGCGGTGACCACGGCTGTTGAAGCCACGTTGACGGCGCGGGATGTGACTAAAGAGATCCCGCTGGGGCGGGAGGTTGTGACCATTTTACGCGGTATCAGCTTCGACCTGAATCGTGGTGAGATGGTGGCGCTGATGGGGCCGTCGGGCAGCGGCAAGAGTACCTTGCTGGGCATTGTCTCCGGCCTGGACCGGCCAAGTACCGGCCAGGTGGTGCTCGATGGCACCGAAATCGGCGGGCTGTCCGAACGAAGTTTGGCTGCCTATCGTGCCCGCAAGGTGGGGATGGTGTTCCAGTCGTACAACCTGATCCCCACGCTCACTGCCCTGGAGAATGTGCAACTTCCGCTCTACGTGCCTGGCCGCAACGGGCACCAGATGGAGCGAGCGCCCATGCTGTTGGAGGAGGTCGGACTGGGTCATCGCCTGGCGCACCGACCATCACAGCTTTCCGGCGGTGAACAGCAGCGGGTGGCTGTGGCTCGCGCCCTGGTAACCGATCCGCCTCTGCTGGTGGCGGATGAGCCGACCGGCAACCTGGACAGCGAAACGGGCGCCGCGCTGATGGCGTTGTTGCTGGATATCCGCTCTCGGTTAGGCACGACCATCCTGATCGCCACGCACAACGACAGCGTGGCGGCGGCGGCCGACCGCGTGTTGCACGTTCGGGACGGCAAGTTAGTCGAGCTATGACGCTGGTGTTTTGGGGACGGTATGTCGTTCGCTCTATGCGGCGTAGCGGGCGGCGGGTGCTGTTCGTGGTGCTCTGCATCTCGGTGGGGGTGGCCAGTGTGGTGGCGTTGCAGACCGCGGCGCTGACTGTGCAAAGCGCGTTGACCTCCAACGTGCGTGCCGCCAATGGCGGCGACGTGTCGGTGTCCACCGATGCCACGCCAATTTCGCGCGGCGATCTTCAGGTGTTTGCCGCGCTTCAACGCCAGGGGCGAATTAGCAGCTGGACCGCGCTTTATAGCCTGAACGCGACCACCGTGGGCGCGAACCACATTCTGGTCCCCTTTCAGATCACTGTGGTGCCCAACTCATACCCGATTGGTGGCCAGCCGACCTTTGTAACCCCAGCGGGAGGTAACGTCAACACTCTGCTACAACACCCTGGGGACGTGCTTCTTACCACGGTGCTCGCCAACGAGCTGAACGTGGGCGTGGGCAGTCACCTGCTGGTCAACTCCATTGGCGGTCACGGGTTGCACGCCGTGGTACGCGGCATTCTGGCCGAGACCAGCTTCGAGCACTCGTCTGTGATGACGGTCAACAACCGGGATGCTGCCGTGCTGACCAGCAGGGCGCCTCACTACACAGCGGTCTATGCCAATGTGAACGGATCCCCCGCGATCGTGGCCCAGATGCTGCGCGCTCGGTTTCCCGTGGCACAGGTGCAAACCGTGCAGGAAGCGCTGGCTGCGAACCAACAACAGGTACACGACTTCCAGCAGTTCTTGCTGTTGGTCGGCCTACTGGCGCTGCTCATCGCCGGCATCGGCATCCTGAACGCTATGCAATCCATGCTGGCCTGGCGCCGGCTGGAGAGCGCCATGCTCAAAGCAATTGGTTTTGGTCAGGGCACCTTATATGCGCTGTTTGGCGGTGAAGCCTTGCTGCTGGGGTTGCTCGGCGGCATCGGCGGTACCGTGCTGGGAGCGCTCGCCAGTAAGGTCATTACCGACGCGCTGGCTCGCGCCATGGCAATTCAGGTGACATTTAGGCTCGATATCGGTACCTTGCTAATTGGAGTTGCGCTCGGCATCGGCTCGACACTCATCTTTGCTATCCTGCCGATTGTGCGGGCCGCCGCCTTCCGGCCACTGGAAATTTTGCGCGAAGGCGCCGGCGCTCCGGTTGCCAGCGGCGTGTTCCAAACGATTGCGCTGATTGCACTGGTCGTGGTCCTGTTCGGCGTCCTGGCGGCTGGCATCATGGGAGATGCGGTGCTAGCTGCGCAGTTCGTGGCGATTTCCGTCGTAACGTTTGCCGTCCTTACCGCCGTCTTTTCGGTTCTGGTGGGCCTATTGGGTCATCTCGGGCCGCTTGGCTCGCGCGCTGCGGGGCTGCTGGTGCTGGCGGCGCTGGCGGTGCTGACCGTCCTGGCTATCTTCCGTCAGCCGGCCTTGGCCGCCCTGCTGGTGTTGGCCACCGCGCTCTGGGCGATCACAGTGCTGCTACCCACCGCGCGGAGACTGTCGCTGATCATCGCAGTGCGCTCGCTCAGCCGGCGCCGAGCACGAACCTCGATAACACTTGTAGCGTTTCTGGTCGGCGTGCTGTGCATGAGTATCACGCTGACCGTGGCGCTCAGCCTGCGGGGCCAAATCAATAGCGCACTGGCCAGCGCGGGATCCACCAACCTGGTGGCGCTCACCAACCCGCGGGACGAACGGTCCCTGCTAGCAGCCGCCAATCGGCTGACGGCGGTCCAGCACCGTGCCGTGGTCACCGTGGTCCAGACTAATCCGATCGCGATTAATGGCCAACCACTGGCCTCAGTCATCGGTCCCTCCGCGGGTGGCGACGGGGAAGAGCGACGTGGTCGGCTGCTGGATGGTGTGACCGGTATCGATCTGAGCCGGGGCGATCAGCCCAGCGGCATCCATATCACGGCGGGCAGAAATCTGGTCGCCGCCGATGCTGGGACCAATCACGCGTTGCTCCGCGGCGAACTGACTCGCTTTCCATTTAATCTACGGTTGGGCGATGAGGTTACCCTGCGGGAAGCGGGAACAGGTCAGTCGCGCACGATTCGGGCCGTCGGCTTCTTTCAGCGTCCACGTCGCACCCGCGGCTTTGGCTCCTTCTTCGTGGCGCCGATCTACGCCGACCGCTCCCTGCCCGTGGCCCTGGGCGGCTCTGACGCGCAATCGGTGGTGAGTTTCACCATCGCGTCGGCCCAACTCACGCACGACGCTACCACCCTGCAACGAGGAGCGCCCGGAGCCCTGGTCATCGACATCGGCGATCTCGCTGCCGTGGTTGAAAACATCCTGAATGAACTGCTCAATCTGCTGGCCGTGATCACGGCGCTGGCCCTCGGCTCCGGGCTGGCCGTGGTGGGCAATGGGGTGGCGCTGGCCATGCTGGAGCGGCGGCGCGAAATGGCGCTATTCAAAGCCATCGGCTTCGGGCCGGGGAACGTGCTGCGCTTCGTATTGGTCGAGAACGCGCTGGCCGGCACGCTGGCCGGGGCAGTGGCGGTGTTGGCGGTGGTCGTGGCCCTGGGCGTTATCTCGCGCGTCGCATTGCAGCAGGCTATTGGGTTCGACCCAGTGGTGGCGGTGTTGGTACTGCTCGGCGCCACCCTGCTAGCCGTGGTTACTGCGTATCTGGCCGCCCGAACCCCTGTAAAAGTGCGCCCTTTGGAAGCGCTACGAAACGAATGACGTTGGGCAGCCGACAGGTTCTCGCCGGTCCGATCTTATAGGGCCGCCATCGCCAGGAAGAGGATCAAGCCCCAGAAGGCGCTGAGGAGTAAAACCATCGCGCTGTCCTCAATGCGGCTGGCTGTGCGCGGCAGCACCAGCTGGACCATAGCGACAAACTCGTCACGCCCTCCATATTGCTGAGCGTGAGAGAGACGAGTGGTGTGTGTGTGCACAGTGTGCCTCCAGTGCGGGAACAGACAAGCCGGGGAGGCCGTCGGTAAACTTTCGGGTGGGGATGCATCCGAGTCCTCGGGAAATATTCATAATGCAAAAATCGTGCCAGCGGTTCGTCGCATATGCGGTATCAGCGCAGTGATACAGCGTATCCGTATTCAGGGCTACACACTGAGGAGGTACAGATGAGCAATCGTCACGGGCATGGCGAACATGGGGGCAGCACATCCGGAGGTGGGGCCGGAGTTGCCTGCCACGCGACAGGCGATCACGGAGCGAGACGTGGACGCCAGTTCAAGCACAGAGCCGGATTATCTGCCCTATCGCTTCGAGCCGGGACGACGGATCGATCTCAGCGCGACTGATCCAGACGGCACTGATGGGTATGCTCACAAAGACGAGGCTGAATTGGAAATGAAGGAGTAGCAAAGGCGCATCGAAGCGCTGCAAGCCCGGCTCTATGCAGAAAGCAAACAGAGCCTGCTCATCGTCCTGCAGGCACTCGATGCCGGGGGCAAGGACGGGACAATTCGCACTGACTCAAAATGGCAAACTTGCAGTCGAGTATTGAGAGGCGGTTCTATACTGGGTGCATGCAAAACTGCGCCGCGGGTGAGGAACGCGCCAGTATTCTGATAAACCGAAGCTTCGCCGTTCTGTGGCTTGGAGGGGCAGTCTCTACCCTGGGAGACGTCATCTTCGATACTACAATTGTGCTCTGGATCGCGGCTCGGCTGGCGGGCGGACAGACCTGGGCGCCGCTTGCCGTCACCGGGTCGTTGGTCGCGGTCGCTATCCCCACTATCCTGATCGGTCCGGTGGCGGGCGTCTATGCCGATCGATGGGACAAGCGGCGCACCATGCTCACCATGGACGCGATCCGCGTCCTCTTGATCCTGGCTCTGATCCCGGCTGCCGGTGTTCTCCCTCTTCCTCTCGAACCACATAGCGTACCCGTGTGGTGGCGGCTCGGTTCGATCTACACGATCGTCGTCCTGGCCACGGTCTGCGCGCAGTTCTTCAATCCGTCGAGGACGGTTGTCGTTGTCGACGTGGTGCCGAGTGAGTCACAGGCGAGGGCCGCAAGTCTGACCCTCACCACAGCGGCACTCGCCGGTATCATCGGCCCGCCGCTTGCCGCTCCCCTTCTCTTCGGCCTCGGCGTCGCTTGGAGCCTCGTATTCAACGCGCTCTCCTTTGCCCTCTCCTTTCTCGCGATACTTAGCCTGCGTCTCCCGGATCGAGAGGAAGCCGTTCTCGCCGCCTCGCCTTCGAGCGTGTTCCGCGAGTTCCTCGCCGGGTTGCACTTCTATCGGACAAATCACCTCCTCAGGGTTCTTCTGATCTCCGCGGTCCTCGTCTCCCTGGGTGGTGGCGCGCTGGTGGCGCTGGATGTCTTCTTCACGCTCTTCAACCTCCACGCCCCGGCCTCCTGGTACGGCATCCTTGGCGGGTTTGAGGGCGCCGGATCACTGGTCGGCGCAGTTGGGGCCGGTTTTATCGCCGAGCGACTGGGTGCTGCGCGCCTCTTCTCATTGTGCCTCCTGGCGGGCGGAGTACTGGTGCTCGTCTACTCCCGGATGACCGCGTTCGTGCCTGCCCTTCTCGTGATCTTCCTGATCGGCGCCGCGGTCGCGGGCGTCAACGTGGCCGTCATCCCACTGATCTTTCAGACCACCCCACGTGACCTCCTCGGCCGGGTCATGGGCGTGTTTACCCCCGCCGCCAGCCTGGCCACGATGGTCTCGATGGTCCTCGCTGGGTTCCTGGTGGGAACTGTGTTGCACGGCCTCCATGCGAACCTGGTCGGCATCATCTTCGGTCCCGTCGACACGGTATTCGCGGGAACTGGCCTCGTCATTCTGATCGGCGCTGTCTACGCCACCTCAAGTCTGTGGGCGGCTGAAACGGCGCCGGAGCCTGCTGGGGTGTAGCCCGTCGGTGCATTCGCGATCCCGGCTTGCGAGTATGCGCCAATTGCCGTTGGCCCACGGTTCTCTGTGCCCTTGGGCATTGGTCGTATCGAACCCAATGGCGGTTGCGCCTCACCCAGGTGATCAAGTTTGACCAGCGAGCGAACGACGAGTGACCGATTATGGGTGGTCATCTCACGGTCCGCATCTCGGGTGTATAAAGGAAGAGGAGTGCGCGGGCCGGACTCCGTGCCGCGCGATGACAGTAGGAGGAAACAATGACAACGTTAAAGGAAAAGGATCGCGACAAACTGCCGGACAGCGCGTTTGCCTTTCCAAAGGAGCGCAAGGAGCCGTTGGTCGACGCATCGCATGTGGGGAATGCGGTGGCCCGATTCGATCAGGTCGAGGGGGTGACCAACGCCGAGCGCGATGCCGCCTGGAAACGGATCCGGCGGGCAGCAAAGAAGCACGGCGTGGAGATCGAGGAACGCGGCTGGAAGGAGTTGTTCAGGAACAAGGGGAAGTCGGTTCCGAACTAAGTTGGTGGGATCTGGGGACCGCTCCTCGACCCGCGGTAGAAAGGCTACGGTCCCGTTCGACTAACCCCAGGTTTACACCAAAACTTCCGGTCGACCCACCGTGTCTGTCTTCATGCGATAACCAGCATGGGCGATAGTACAGTAGGGGAAGTGGGAGGTGTGTCGGATGATAACGGCGATTGTGCAGGTGCAGGCCGAGCGGGGGAGGGTCCAGGACCTGGCCCAGGCGTTGCTGGAGATCCCGGAGGTGGCCGAGGTCTATTCGGTGACGGGCGACTTCGACCTGGTGGCAATTCTCCGTGTGAAGGAGTACGAGACCATGGCCGAGGTGGTGCCGGCAAGGTTGCAGCTCCTGGAGGGAATTGTCCGCACCACCACCCTGATGGCCTTTCAGTGTTACTCTCGCCACGATCTGGAGCGGCTGTTCAGCATCGGTGAGGACGAGTGAGGCCGCGATGCGGGCGGCGCAGCCATCTGGCGATCCGGCAATGAGGGACCACACCGCATGACAACTCGCCTCCATGTGCAGATCTACGGCCAGGTTCAGGGCGTGAGCTTTCGCTGGTACGCCCAGCAGCGCGCCCAGGCGCTGGGACTGGCCGGATGGATGCGGAATCGGCCGGACGGTTCGGTGGAAGCGATGGTGCAGGGGCCGGATGAGGCGGTTCAGGAGTTCGTGGCCTGGGCACGCGAGGGACCTTCGGCCGCGTCGGTCGATCGGGTGACGGTGCATAGCGAAGAACCTCGGGAGGACGAGCAAGGCTTTCATGTCGCCCGCTAAACGCGCGACCTGTTTCCTGGGGACCACCCGCTGGGCGCATGTCTGGATCGGCCGGAGGAAGACCGGTGACGGGAAGCGGCCGGGGATTGCCTTGACCGTCGAGTACTTGATAGTAAGCGGCTGATAGCCCGCACATGCCGTTTCCCCCGCATACCGAGGCGCCCACCGCTACGCTTCGCGCCGTGGCCAGGCGGCATGGCCTTCCCTCAGACGCCATTGTGCGTTTGCCCGATACCGGTATCTTTAATGCCATTTATCTGCTGGACGATGAGTACATCCTGCGGGTGCCCCGCCGGCATCCCGCCCACTACCGCGCGCTGTACAACGAGTCGATTGCTGTTCCCCTGGCGCGCAGCCTGGGCGTTCGGACTCCCGCCCTCCTGGTGTACGACGATTCTTGCGACCTGCTCCCGGTCCCCTACACGATTTATGAACGCGTCAGCGGTGAGACCTTGGGCCTCCTGAGAGTCGAGCCGGAGGCTACTCCCCAGGTTTGGAGGGAGTTGGGCCGGGACTTGGCACGCCTCCATGGCGGCGGAATCCGGCAGGGCCTGGCAGCGAAACTCGATGAACGCGAAACTCTCCCCGATCCACGCGAACTGGCTGAGGTACTGGCGAGCGGCGGGTGGGTGACCGGCAGCGAAACAGGCTGGCTCACGCGGTGGTTGAATCGCATTGCCCCGGCTGCCCTGACGCCGGTCGAGTTCCGGCTGTCCCACGGGGACACGCAGGCGACCAACGTCATGGTGCATCCGGACTCGCACCAGTACGTCGCCGTGATCGATTGGGGAAGCGCCGGATGGGGCGACCCGGCATGGGACTTTACAGGGGTCCCGCTGCGAGCAGTACCGTTTCTGCTGGAAGGATGTCGCGAGGTCGCGGTCCTGGAGGCGGATGAAACGGTGGAAGCACGCATCCTCTGGAGGTATGTCCAGCTGGCTCTCTTCACCGCCCGCCGCAACCCGCAACCTGATCACTCCTGGGCCGAGCGCCCCTTGACCATGCTGATCGAGATCGCGAGGTTCTTTTGCACGGCGCCACCACGCCCGTGGATCGAGCTGCGTCCGGGATAGGCTTTGGGGTTGACGCCTCTAGAGTGCGATGACACAGCCACCAAGTACAATCCTCCGATATCCTTGAGACATGAGATGGTCCCGCGCCTTCGTGGAGTTGGTGCTGCACTTCGCGATAAGAGTGGCGGAGACAGGCGAGACGCCCATCGAACAGGCCCTCCTCACCTCGACTCCGCTGTACCTGAACTTTGGGCTGGATCGTCCCTTCGATCTCCAGCACCCGGTCTGGAAGGAATTCTTGGCCGGATACCGCCAGGCAGCGGATCCACTGACCTGGACCCATTCTTTCTATTTGGCGTATGCCCAGGATTATGAAGCCGCCCCGTATGGTTCTTTCTCCTACCACAATGAGCCGGCGGCGCGCACCATCAGGTTCCACTTCTTCGGCGATCGCGATGCCTCCGGACTGGGACCGTTGAGCAAGGAGCGCGAGCAGGCACGGCGAAATGAGCTGGCCGCGATGTTTGCGGATATCCGGCGCGCGGTGCCGGGGGCGGAAGCGGTACGTGGTCGTTCCTGGTTGTACAACGTCCCAGCGTACCGCCGGCTCTTTCCGCCGGAGTACGTGCAGAGCGCCACCCCCGTTCAACCCGAACTGCAGTTCATGTCGCTCTGGGGGCAGTTCCTCGACCGATCCTGGGAGCTACAACCCGAACCGGCCACGATCTTCCGCGAACGGGCCACAGCCGCTTCGACACTCGATGCGGTACTCACTAGCTTTCCTCTGTCGGTCGTGGCGCCACGTTGCCACGTTGACCACTTCTACGCGTTCTATGGAATCGATTCGGACTCGGCTCACCGATCGTGAGGATCATTCCCGGAACGCCTGCACCGATCATACGAACCGTTCAGTCTGGCGTCGTCTACACGCGCCGGTCTGATCAAACCGGGGTGTGAATGCGCGCAACGGACAGTACGCATTTCTGCCCTGAGGACAAAGCGTGAGTCAGTACTCCTGGGCCACTTGCCCGGACCCCGCACGACGACAGGTCGAGACTCTGACCCAGGGTTTGCGAGAGATTCTGGCTAATTCCCTAATTGGCATTTACCTCCACGGCTCTCTGGCCATGGGTTGCTTCAACCCTGGGCGGAGCGACATCGACGCCTTGATCGTGATCGAGGAGCCCATGCTGGTTGAAGCAAAACGTCGTTGCGCTGAACTTTTGCTCCGCACCTCCAGTGCTCCTGTACCCATCGAGGTGAGCTTCCTCACGAAGCGCGATCTTCATCCCTGGCGCTATCCCCCTCCTTTCGAGTTGCACTACAGCGAGATGTGGCGGCAGCAGTATGAGAAGGACCTAATACGGGGAGCATGGCGGCGGTGGAGCGACCGGGAGTGTACCGATGTCGACCTTGCGGCGCATATCACCCACCTCCGTGACCGGGGTGTTCCCCTCCACGGGCCTTCCATTCAGGATGTGTTTCCGGAGGTGCCCCGCCACGATTACCTCGCGTCGATCCTCTCCGATCACCGTGACGCTCGTGCGGACATCCTTCGCAACCCGGTCTACGGCGTCCTCACCATGATCCGCGTCTATCGCTATCTGGTGGAAGGACAGCTCATTTCCAAGGATGAGGCGGGGGCGTGGGGAGTAGTTTACCTGCCGGAGGAGGTTCGACCGGTGGTGGAAGCCGCGCTGGACCAGTATCGGGGGAATTCGGCTGTCAGCGACATTGCCTCCGGAGCGCTACAAGGCTTTGTCAGCACGATAGATGGGCGGTTAAAGCCGTTGATGCCGGGAGGCATCGAACAGAAGTAGTGGGCCCGGTCCCATAGTCCACCCCTTGTAACCTGTGCTGCCTTCTTGGCGTTATAGAGCGTAGGAGGGTCATATTAACATGCGTGTGCGGCTGGTCACGGCTTTGTTCCTTGGGATGCTCGTGGCGTCGCTCCCGCTAACCGGTAGCCGCGGCCAAGATACTCCTCCGCAAAGCCGCATCACCCCTCGTACCGGTGACTATTTGCAGCCCGCGATCGGTGGTAATACGGTGGTTTGGTTCGACGGCCGCCCTGGCACTCCTCACGGCCGCATCCCCGGCATCGACATCTATGGGCGCTCTCTCCGTACCGGACGCGAGTTCCGGGTCACATCGTCTCCCACAGTGGATGATGCCAGTTCGCTCATGCTGAGCGGGCAGACCGTGTTGTGGGATGAATAGCACCACTGCCGGCAGGTCAACGGCCTGCCCGGATATGCCGGCGACCAGATCTTCATGCGAAATATCGCTACCGGCCATGAGTTTCCACTTCCGCTGCGCGTGTACGGGCAACTCGGGCAGTGGCTCCTATCGGGTCTTGCCGTATGGGGAAGACAACGCGGTACTGGATCGGTCAGGTTCTACGCCGCGGATTCTGTGAGCGGTCAATCGCCCCCACTGGCAACCAATCCGGTTTTTCGAAAGGTACTCGCACGGCGCAATCACCTGGTAGTCTGGCGTGACAGTAACGATCTTCGAGCGGGCGATCTTCTGACCGGACGCACCTACATCCTCGCTCGACACGCCTCAGGTGACGCCTCGCTGACCGGTCCAATCGTCAGCGGTCAGCGAGTTATCTGGACATGCTGGCCTTCAAGAGGGCCTGTATCGATCGATGGAGTCGACCTTGCCTCAGGCCAACACTTCCGCGTCGTGACCCTTCCAACTAACCACTACGACCCGCAGTTTGGACCTGACAAGACCATCCTCGGCCGAGTGGTTGTGTGGGTACAGACGCGAAACCCCATATCATCGCGCCGTCCGAACTATACGTTGATGGGCAGAGACGTCACGTCGCAGCGATCATTCCAACTGTCCGCTGGACCGCACCATCAAGGACAACCCGCTGTGAGCGGAAACCGGCTCGTCTATGTGCTCGACATGAGTGGCCCTCGCCGGCGGTCGCGGTCCCCGGTGCTGGAAAGACGGCTACCCGCAGATGCAGCAGGCGCCGATCCTATCTGACCCATGCAGTTCAGAGGCGGTGACTAGGGCCGTTTCACGCTCGCTCATCCGACCCACTGCGGAGACGGCGAGGCGTTTCAGACACGGCCGATACTGCTTCCGAAGTGGCTGCACGACGATCACTGGGGATACTCCCCTCCGTGCTCGATCCACAGGATCCGCGGGGTTGTTGGCCACTCGTATTGGTGCCGTGGCATGGTTCCTTGAGCAGGTTGTCTCTTCCTCGGGCTACCGACGGTGGACGTCACGGCCAAGGCCGGCTTCCCGTGCCCGGATCACTGCCTGGGCACGGTCCGCGACCTGAAGCTTATTGAAGATGTTGGAGACGTGGTTCCGGACCGTCTTCAGGCTCAGCACCAGGTCGTCGGCAATATCCTCGTTGGTTCGGCCCTGGGCGATCAGGGACAGCACTTCCGTCTCCCGATCGGTCAGCTCCGGGAACACTCGTGGCGGAACCGCGGGATGCGGCGCGGAAAGGAAACCGATGACACGGCGGGCAATTGCCGGACCGAAGATCACCTCACCATTGGCAACGGCACGGATGGCGCGCAGCACCTCTGCCTGGTTGGCTCCCTTGAGGATGTAACCGCGAGCGCCGGCGCGCATTGCCGAAAACACAAAGTCGTCGTCCTCATACATGGTGACAACCAGAACGCCGACGTGCGGGCTGGTATGCACGATCTCTCGGGTTGCCTCGATGCCATTAACTCCCGGCATCTGGATGTCCATCAGGACGACGTCGGGCTGCAACGCTGCTGTCTGCACAATCACTTCCTCGCCAGTGGAGGCTTCACCGACGACTTCGGTGTCCGCGACCGAATCGAGCAACCCGTGCATGCCGTCCCGATAGAGTGGATGGTCATCGGCGATGAGGATACGTATCGATTCCACGTGCTCTCCTTTAGCGATCGCCTTTGGCCGTCGCGTCCTGGCAAACGGGACGACATGGCAACTCGACGGCTACGACCGTTCCGCCTGACTGGGGTGAAGCGATGGTGCAGCAACCGCCCAGCTCCTCCGCCCGTTCGCGCATCGATACCATTCCCACTCCGGAACGATGGTGGATGGGCAAGCCACACCCGTCATCCACGATCTGCAGGCGCAGGAGAGGGCTCGCATCGTCCAGCGACAGCACGAGGTGGCACGTCCGGGCGGCCGCGTGCCGGACCACGTTCGTAAGCGCCTCCTGCACGATTCGATACGCCGCCACTTCGACGGCCGCCGGCAGAGCAGGCAGCGACTCAGGAAGCTCTAGGGTCACCGTGAGCTCTCCAGCGCCAGGCTGATCGTATTGCGCCACGGCCTGTTGAACTGCCGATAGAAGTCCAAGCTCGTCCAGAGCCGGTGGTCGCAGCGCATAGACGAGACGGCGAATATCCGAGAGGGCGTCCTGCGTTCGCTCGGTCAGATCCACCAGCGCAGCGTCGAGATCTCGGTCGTGCGCGAAGCGGTTGCGGATCGTCTCGATCTTGAGTGTCAGCGCCCCGAGCTGTGGTCCCAGCCCATCGTGCAGATCGCGGCGCAGGCGGCGGCGCTCTTCCTCGCGCGCTGTGACAAGCCGCTCGCGCGAGCGCTGGAGGTCGGTCGTAAGACGGACAGCATGTGCGGCAGCGCCGATCTGCCGGGCGAGGTCTTCCAGGAACTGTCGGTCCGTTACAGAGTAGTTCTCGCAGGGACCTCGCGGCGCGATGAGTAGCTCGCCCACCACCTCTCCCTGATACTCCAGCGGTAGACGCAGTGGCATGCCATCGAACGCTCCATGGGACGCAGCCGGCATGAACGTGTCTTCCTGCCTCAGAGTGATCGCAGCATATGGCGACTTCAGTGCATCTGCTGCCGTCTCGACGATCGCCTGGAGTGCACCCTGGGGGGCGAGCGCGGCTCCCACTCGTTCCGCAACTCGCGTGAGGATGCGATACGGATCGTTCCGCTCCCCATACACCAGCCGGTTGACGGCGGACTGGAGACGGCCTCGGAGTGGAGCGAAGAGCACCGCGACAAGCCCCGTGGCGAGGAGTGAAATCGGAAAGTGGACACGCGCCTGGACCACCGCGCCGAGTCCATTGACCACCGCCAAGTACAGCCCGACGAGGCCAACTGTGAGAGTGCCGTAGACGAGCATCCGGTTGATGACGACGTCGATGTCCCACAGGCGGTACCGAAAGATCGCGAGGCCTAACGTGAGAGGAATGAACAGGGACGACAGTACGATCCCGGTCGTGCCGGTCAGGTCGTAGCTGGGGTCGGGACCCGAGCCACCGATTGACGGAAGCAGCGGACCGATGGACGCGAACGCCATCGTCGTGAAGATGGCGCCTGACACCCCGAGGACGATCCATTTCGTCTGCTGCCGCTGGACACGGTCGGAAACCCAGAAGTAGCGGTAGATTTGGGCGGCGACGCCGGCGGCGCCACCGCCCAGGATTATCATGCCCAGCCAACCGGGTGGATTTTCCGCGATGGAGGAGCCCGTCAGGAGGAACATGAGCGTCGCTGCCGCTCCGAAGATCAGGATCGGTATTCGTGCCCAGTGGGGAATGACCTGCCCGTCAGGAAACACAAAGAAGAACGCTACCAAAAACATCACACAGAGCCACAGGGAGACATTGGCCGGCACAGAGAGGGTCGGATAGGTGATTGCTACGGCATGCATCTGTGGCGAATTCGTCAAGCTCAACAGGACCAGGTAGAGCGACGCCAGCAGACCGATTCGGTCGTTGGTTCGGCGTCTGACGATGAGCGCCGCCACGGTGCAACAGACGAGCGCAAGGATGCAACCAATGGCGGTGAGGTAGGAGGCATAGTCACCGATTGACAGGCCGACATGCCTCAACTGCGCTCGTACGTCCGCAGGCGGGTGGCTGAGCTGGTTGTACCGAGCAGGAATGGAGATGGCAAAGAGGAAGACGGCCTGGACGATCAGAACGGACCACACGAGACGGGCCACGACGAGCGACCGTCCCCGCAGCTCGAGCGGAACGGTTGCCGGAGTTGAGCTCGTCATCGTTTCGGCATGCATCATGGTCGTATCCTAATAGCTACGATGGTACCCCGGCGGTCGGAAAAATGCAGTTTTGGGAGCAATCCCGCGGCGGCATGCCACCGCGGGACGCTCGATGAAGATGCGTGGCCGAACGGGGCCATCTTATCCGCGAGAACTCGTGGCGCGTCGGCGTGAACAATCCTACGACATGCTCAGTGGGCTGGTGCTCATTACTTCGGCAGGCTCACCTACTCTGGCGGCGAGGTTCGGACGAACGAGCAGATAGGTGCTCACTGCGACGATCCAGACGAAGACGGGGATCAGCGCCAACTGAGCGAGTTGCGGGACCATGATGCCCAAACCCATCACAATTGCCGTGGCTCCAACCAGGCGAGGGAGAGCGCGGGTGGCGAACAGGACGTAGCCCGTGACTATGAGAAACATGCCGAGGCACAGGAAGGATGTGTCGAAGGTGTGCTGAGCAATATCTCGGATGCTTGCCAACGTCTGCGAGTTCGCTCCGCGCCGGCCACTGTCGAGAACTGCCCACCAGGCCGCATTCGACGTGAGCGCGAGAACGACATAGAGAGCAGCGGCGCTGAAGCTCGCGGTGGCCAGCCAACCGGAGCCGCCCTCGGCGTCGCGCGCGACGCTCCAGAGCCAGGCAGCGAACCCCAGGAAGAGCAGGATTGCGACGGCCTCGACGTAGATCCCGATTGCGAACTGGTGCTGGTTGGTCGTCGTCGCCCAGTGGGCGATCTGCCTACCGCTTGCGCCGATGTCGGGGTAGCCGTGGATAGCCAGGCCGGCGAATGTCCCGACGACGCTTAGCAGGCCGAAGACGGCGGCGAGTCGGATGCGGGTGACGGTGGACATGGTCGGTACGCTCCTTTCACGGTGAGAACACTTGTGTCTCTCACGTTACAGGAGAGTCATTCCCGTGTCATCGGCTCCGTTCCCGATCTGCTCGGGAATTTCTTCCCGGTTTCGTCGGGGACGCTTTTCATCCGGTGAAGCTCCTGGGCCAACCTCAGCGATCCGGCGCGTGCCGAGAGGCTCGGCCAGTGTCAGCTCGGTCGGCATGTGGATTGGCGGCCTGCATTCCGCGGTAAAGGAGGTTAGTCCCTGGATGGAGGCTTACCTCCCGGATGACGAGCCCTCGAGTGGTCCACAACCCCTGTGTCTGTTTCCACGCCCAGCCATGCCAATGCCTCGCCTGAAAGAGCTCGGCACGATAGTCTAGTCGAGCCTCGGCGTTCAGCAGGTACTACGATGGAGACATGCTTCGTCAGATCGTGTTGGTCTCCGGTGCGCCGGGTGCCGGCAAGACGACGCTTGCCGTCCCCCTGGCCCGTGAACTCGGGTTTCCACTACTTTCGAAGGACGACATCAAGGAGACGCTGTGGGACGCCCTGGATTCCGCGTCCGACGATCTTACCTGGTCGCGGAAGGTAGGCGGAGCCGCGATGGAGGTGCTGTGGGTCCTTGCCGCGCGTTGTCCGTGTGTTGTTTTGGAAGCGCCGTTCCGTTCTCACAGCGCGCTCCAGCGTTCACGCCTGGCCGGCCTGGATGCCCAGGTCGTCGAGGTGTACTGTTCATGTCCGCCAGCGGTAGCGATTCATCGGTATAACGCGCGTGCCCACCAACGGCACGCAACGCATGTCCTGCGAGTTCTCACGCCCGAACATCTGGCGGAGTTTGGCGAGCCGATGGGTCTTGGGCCAGTGATCGAGGTTAACACCGAGGAACTCGTGGATGTTGGCGTTCTGGCGCGCCGCGTGCGCGAACTGCTGGGATAAGCCTTCTCGGTCGGTATCCTTCTCCAGGCGGTAGCTATATGGAGTCCAATCCCTGACGCGGTCTTGGATGGCGGAAAAGACTCGCCTGGATCATGTCCTGGTTCTCCGCTGCGAACCAGTCGTCCACCAGTGGCAGGTACTCCAGCTGGAGGTGATGCGGCAGCGCGAAGTAGTCGTGCACGATGTGTTTGAGGCACGTGCTGGTGCCGCAGTTGCACTCCCACGTGCCCTCGAATCGAGCATTGATGCAGTAGTGGCTGGTGATTTCCTCACCAGTTCGGATGCCGCGGCGGGCGATGTGCTGCCGCACGCCATCGATGGTCTTGGTGTAGGTGTTGAAGTCGCAACTGTGGTTCGTGTACTGGAGAGGACCCAAACGAACCACCCTGCCTCCGCTGATGTCGTCGCAATAGAGCCGCTGGCCGTTCGCGTCCATGTCGGGGCTCCCTTCAGGAACGATCTGTGAGTCATTGATCGCGATGACGCACTCTCCCTCGTGGAAATCTCTGGCTACGAAAATACCCATTCCGTGAATGAGACTGGCTACATACCTGCTCTGTGACGCATTCGACAAGAAATGCGGGGTGGCGGTAATCATCTCTAACGACACCGACCTCGCGGAGCCGATCAGGATAGTGCGGGATAGGTTCGGGGTCAAGGTTGGCGTTCTAAGCCCATTCGTTAAGGTAAGTTGGCCGCTTCGGAATGTTGCTTCGTTTTACCGGCCAATCCGCCGGAATCTTCTCAAGCGTTGCCAGTTCCCGACGACGCTCACGGATGCCCGAGGCACAATCACTGAGCCTTCGACCTGGTGATTCCGTCTGCTTGCTCGTCGAGGCGGAATGATAACCGACTTGCTCGCCATGCAGGAGCGGAAGGACGACCAGCCCCAAAAATCTGACCGGTCCTATCCGCCGTCGATGTAGCATGGATTACAGTATCAGTATTTGGGAAGGTATACAGGAAGCATGACGAGTGAGCAAATGGAGTTGGGCGCCGATGCGCCGGAGCGGGCGCGGCGGCTGGCGTGGGAAGGCTGCTTCAATGCGCGTGACCTGGGGGGCTATCGAACCAAGGACGGGCGGCAGACCCGCTGGCAGGCGGTGGTGCGGGCCGATAATCTGGCCCCGCTGACAGAAGCCGGGCGGCGCGCCCTCATCGACTATGGCGTGCGCACCATTGTCGACCTGCGTCTGCCGAAGGAGCTGGCGCTGCACCCCAATCCTTTCGTCGAGCCAGGAGGGCATCATATCGCCTATCACAACATCTCGCTGATCGATCCGGCGGCGGAGCCGGGTCCAGCCTTTACGACCCTGGCCGCGGACTATTGCGGCCTGCTGGATCGCTTTCGACCGCAGGTGAGCGAGATCATGACCACCATCAGCCGGGCGCCGGAGGGCGGTGTGCTGGTCCACTGCATGGCCGGCAAAGATCGAACCGGTATCATCTCGGCTCTGCTACTGGAACTGGCCGGCGTGCCTCGCGATGTAATTGGGGCCGACTATGCGCTGACCGCCGAGTGCCTGCGCTCGCAGGACGAGGACTTCCTGGCTAACGGACCGGGCGAGCGGGCCGACCGCGAACGCGACCTGGCGCGGCGCATGCCTACCGTCGAGGTTATGCCGGAGGTGCTGGAGCACCTGGACCGGGAGTATGGAGGCGCTGAAGCGTATCTGCTTGGCGCCGGTGTGTCGGCCGAGGATATCGAAGGGCTACACGCTCGTCTCGTCAGTATCTGATGCAGCCACCCTCCCCCGGCCCCTCCCCCTCGCGGGGGGGAGGGGAGATACTACAGAAAACAGCTTCTCCCAAGAACTCCCCTCGCCCGAGTCATCCATTACCCATAAGTTCGTCAAGGCTAGACGAAGCGCGACTGTGCACTGTCCGAGATCCCGGCAATGAATAGCTCGCCGGAGGGCGAGGACCTTCTGTCGGAAACAGCTTCTTTCAAGAACTCCCCCTCGGCACTGGAGGGGGGACGACGTGTGTTCTACGGCTGAACGATGATGGTGCCGCGCATATCGGGATGGATGAAGCAGCCGTACTGGAAGGTGCCCGGCTTGGTGGCTGTCCAGCGGTAGGTCTGGCCGGGGCCAATGACATCGCTGCTAAAGATGCCATTGTCTGCCACGGCACTGTGACCCTGCGAGTCGTGGTTCTCCCAGGTGACCTCTTCGCCCACGTGCAGCGTCAAGGTGGCGGGGGAGAAAAGTGCCACGGGGTTGCCGCCCGGATGATAGTAGATGGCGACGTGGTCGATCTCCGGAACCGGCAAGGGCGTGGGGCCCACCGTTGCCACGGCGGGAGCCGCGACGGTACCGCTTTGGGCGTGTGCCGCCAGCACGCCGACTACCACGGCAAGCGCCAGGACCGTTAGTAAACCCAGGCTAAAGCGCATCGAGCCTTCGTACCTCCTGCCATTGCCTACGTTCAGCGCGCCTTCTCGTCGGGCGAGGCGGTCCGAGTGCCAGAAGCGCCACTACGCCTATGCTACCGTACCTGGCCCTCTGGTCACTGCCGCCAACGACAGAGCGGCGGTCAACAGATCTTCCGCCAGCGCAACGGCGAAGTCCGGCAGACCGGCCTCGGTCAGCGCGGCGCGGCCGGCAGTCGCGGCATACGTGCTCCAGCCCGCCGCCAGGGCGCCGATGCCGGCGCCCATCGCGGCCGGTTGCTTTTCCTGGCTGCAGACTACCGCGCCGCAGAGCGCGCCCAGCCCGACACGCCCCATCAGTGATGCCGGCATAGTCCGCTTGGGAGTGATGGGCAGTTTGTCGGCCACCAGTTCACCCGTCGCCATGAGGAGCATCAGCCGCGCGACGACGCGGTTTCCAAGAAAGTGTAGCGGCAGTCCCGAAGGAGTGGACGCCGGTTCCAAGGAGGCTGTCCAACTGAGGACCGCCAGTGGCGTCATGGACCGAAGTCCGGTAGCGATGCCCAACTGGGCCGCGCGATTGATTGCTTTGACTGGTACCATTTTGCGTATATCCCTTTGTCGTTGCTACGGATAGATCGCGAAAGATCAAGGAGCGTGCCATGAGACCGATGGGTCGGCGAGGCATGGTTGCCTCTCCCCATTATCTAGCCACTGGAGCCGGACTCACTATTCTACGCAGGGGCGGCAGCGCGATGGATGCGGCTATCGCGACCAATGCCGTACTCGCGGTGGTCACGCCGTACGTCTGTGGCATCGGCGGCGATCTCTTTGCGCTGGTCTACACACCTGCCGACCGAGAATTGGCGGGGCTGAACGGGAGTGGACGGGCGCCGGCGGAAGCGACGCTGGATCGGGTGCGCGAGTTGGCCGGTGGGGACCAGATGCCGGCGCGCGGCGTGCTGCCGGTTACTGTGCCCGGGTGCGTTGAGGCCTGGGGGAGGCTGCACGATCGCTATGGTACACTGCCCTTCGCCGATTTGCTGGCCGACGCCATTCACTATGCCGAGGACGGCTTTGCGGTCACCGCCAATTTTTCGAGATCGTTAGCTGCCAGCGCGTCGATCTTGCATCCCGATACCCCGGCTCGGGGGACCTTTTTGCCCGGCGGTTCAGCTCCACGTGAGGGACAAGTGCTGAAACAGCCCCGGATGGCGCGCACGCTTCGCGCCGTCGCCGATGGTGGACCGGACGTGTACTATCGCGGCGAGGTGGCACAGGAGCTGGTACGCGGCTTCCGGGCCGTCGGAGGGCTGCTCTCGCTGGAGGACCTGGCAGATCATCGGTCTGATTGGGTCAAGCCGCTCTCCGTGCGCTACCGAGACGTCGATGTGTACGAGTTGCCGCCCAACACGCAGGGCATGGTGGCGCTCATGGTGCTGAACATGCTCCAGCACCTTCCGGCGGAGAGCATCCAACAAGGAGGCGCGGAGTATGTGCACCTCTTTGCCGAGGCGACGCGTCTGGCCTATGCCGACCGTGACGCCTTTCTGACCGATCCGGACCATATGACCATTGACCCGCGGAAGTTGCTTTCACCCGAGTATGCGCGGGCGCGGGCCGGTCTGATCGGTGATCGCGCCTCCGGAGCCGTGTCCCACGGGTCGCCCGGAGACACCATTTACCTCTGCACCGCCGACCATGACGGTAATCTGGTCTCTCTAATCGAAAGCAACTATATGGGCATCGGCAGCGGCGTCATGGCGGGGGAAACGGGCATTATGCTCCAGAACCGCGGCGCCTGGTTCTCGCTGGACCCGGACCACGTGAACGTGATAGCGCCGCGCAAACGCACCATGCACACGCTCATGCCGGGCATGGCCTTCCGCGACGGCAAGCCCTGGTTGGTGTTCGGCACGATGGGAGGGAACACCCAGCCCCAGATCCACGTCCAGATTCTCACTCGCATGATCGACCAGGGTCTGGCGGTTGACGAGGCGATCGATGCGCCGCGCTTCGATGTGGCGGCCGGCTCGCGAGACGGCATGCCGGGCATCGATTTGGAGGGACGATTCCCGCCGGAGGTCGTGGCCGAGGTGGCGGCCCGTGGTCACAGTCCACGCGTGCTCGACGCGTACACCTCGGCCATGGGGCACGCCCATGCTATCGAGATTCTGGAGGATGGAGTGTACGCCGGAGCAGCCGATCCCCGGCACGACAGCTTGGCGCTGGGGTATTGACGGGACACGAGTATTTCTTTTTGTCGCCATACACGGCGCTTGCTACAGTGATGTTAGGAAGACCTAACACGAGGTATCGGTCATGAAGTCGATGGCATTTGTTACCCGGATTGCCGAACACGACGCCTGCCTGTCCGACGAGGAACTGGTATGTGAGTTGCGTTGCGCGGAGCGGTGCGCACGGTGTAGCACGCGAACCAGGCGCGATGTCGCGCTGCTTCGTCTGCGTTGTGCGCGCCTCGAGTTCGAGCGCCGGGCTGCTCTCCAGGTATCGAGTCCGAACCCGGTTTAACTGATCCAGCGCCTACTGCTCGACCTCTTGCATAAGTTCGGCGATGAGGCGGCTCACGAGTTCGGCCACCTCGCCGGTTGCCGTGCTCGGACCATGCGCGGTCGTCAGCCACCACACACCGGCGGGCGCTTGCTCGACAACCTCATAACTACGTTCCTCCAGCGCATGCTGTAGGCCGGCCATGAGCGCGTCGGTATCGAGTTCGTAGACATGTTGGTGCGGTCCCATGCAGGTTCCTTATGGTTTGGTCTTGCCCTTGCCGTGGGGCAGCTTCACGATGCGAATGGTAAAGGCGCGCGTGAGTTCGCCGGTTCGACGGTTATAAATGCCTGTGATGTCGACTCCACGACCGGAGGTTAGTGAGACGATGGTGGTGGGTTTGCCATCCAGACCGATGATGTGCGTCTTTGGATCGAGGTTTATGAGGAGGGTGCGCGAGCCGAAGCGGACATTGATGGTCTCCGCCTCCTGACTCACTCCTACCACTAATGCGTCGCGCCCGTTAAACGCCTGCAGGTCAAGGTCCTGAATGCCGCTCGCGTTGTAGGTCAGGGCACGTTGCGGGTCCGGTCGGGCCGTCGCGGCGAGGCGGTCGCCCAGACGGAAGTCGGTTAGGGCAGCCGGCTTGTTCCCGGCCATGCGTACGGACACCGTGGGGTGAAAGAGCAGGGTTGCCAGCGTCTCGCCCTGGAGCCGCAGCAGAATTTCGTCGCCATAGCTGTGATGGATGAGCTTGAGATAGGCGCCTACGATCGGCGGCAATCCGCTTCGCGCGCTGACGCTGCAGATGTGGGGGCGCAGTGGCAACGGCTTGAGTGGCTGCTGCTTGAAGTCCAGCGAACTGAGCAGCGAGGAGGCCTGGCGATCACGATAGGCCACCGGCGGCAGATGAAAGTCGCTCTCGATGAACTTCAGGATGGAACTGAAGTCCAGGTCGTGATGATCGACGAAGCCGGGTCGTGCATACGGCGAGATCAGCATAGTTGGAACGCGCGGACCCAGGCTGATGAAGTCTTTGACGGGCGGCGCGACGTGATCGAAGAAGCCGCCGAAGTCGTCCCAGGTGAGCACGATCAAGGTGGATCGCCAGAGCGGGCTCCGCATGATGGCGTTGATGTGATTCACGGTCCAGCCTTCCCCGGCGCACATGCTATACGGCGGGTGCTCGCTCAGCTCCTCGTTGGTCACCAGCCAACTCACCGCCGGGAGACGCCCGGCTCGAACGTCTGAGATGAACTGCGTGTCACGCGGTACGTTGGTGGTCCATAGCCGGGAGTACCGGATATGCCGAATGGTGTCCAGCGTGGACCAGATGTAGCCGGAGTTGTAGGCCCCCGGCGCGTAGTATTTCCAGGAGAGATGGTGACGTTGCATCACATCGACTAGCGAGTGGATATCGAAGCAGGGCTTGATCAGCCCGTGCTTGCCGGTGAGGGGATCGATGGTGGTGACCACGGAATAGCGGCCCCCGTCGCAGCCCCAGGCGTGGTTCGTTTGCCCGCGAGGGTTATCTACTGTGTTGTGTGAGGTGGCTGCGACCAGGACCAGGTGGTTGGGATAGCTTGGTCCCATGATCGTGGCGAAGAAGTGATCGTCCAGGGCGTAGGTCGAGGCGTACTTCCAGTAGTTGGGGATGTCCGTCTGTTGGTACTGCGAATTGGCGAGGTCATGACCATTCTGAACGGCGCCCGGCAGTTCGGCGAATCGATCCATGCGGCCCTGATCCACGGCAAAGGTCGCCGCGTCTCCATCATGGCTGATGTCGAGCACGGTGTGATCCGGGGTATGGAGCAGCGGTACCGTTCGTCCGGACGCCAGCTCGGTCCGGGTGGCGCCGTCAGCGCCCGGGAACCGGCCGAAGAGGTTATCGAAGCTGTGGTTCTCGCGCACAATGATGACCACGTGTTTGATGGGATAACGAGGAGTGACGCTCTGGCCCCGAGCAGGACCCGGGTTGGTCGGGGCCGGGGGACGGTAGACCGCCGCCGCGACCACCGCCAGGGCCAGTGCGGTGAGCAAGGCCAGGATGGCCGCCGAGCGCCAGGGGTGTCGGTGTGAATGGCTCATGTTTCTTATTATTGACCACCGGTCTGGAACCTGTGCCTCGGTAACGAAGCTGAAAAGAATCTGTCCGAAACCGCGCGGGCTTGGGCCTTGCCGGTAAAATTCAACCGGCGAGCCGTATACTGATGCCATGGACTTTCAGGATGTGGTTCGTAAGCGGCGCATGGTGCGGCACTTTACCGCGCAGCCGGTGCCGGATGAGACCGTTGCCCGGATCGTGGAAGCGGCACAACACGCCCCGAGCGCCGGTTTCAGCCAGGGCGTCTCCTTTGTTGCCGTCACCGAGCCGGCAACCCGAGAGCGGATCGCGCAGATTGCAGGCGAGGACCAGTACGTGGCAGGCGGCATGCACCCCTTCATCTCGGAGGCCCCGGTACAGATCATCGTCTGCACCAGCGAACAAGTGTACAAAGAACGGTATCGAGAGCCGGACAAAAAGCCCGATCCGGACGCGGAGGAGATGGAGTGGCCGGTGCCCTACTGGCACACGGACGCCGGATGCGCGCTGATGCTGATCTTGCTGGCGGCGGTCAACGAAGGGCTGGCCGGCGCTTTTGTGGGTGTCTGGGACCAGCGGGGGCTCCAGCAGTTCCTGGGGATCCCCGAACACTTCCTGCCCATCGGCGTCACCATGATCGGCCATGGCGCCGAGGACGTGAAGTCCGGATCGCTCAAGCGAGGACGCCGGACGCTCGACGCGGTGCTGCATCGCGAGCGGTGGTCTGGCGTGGAGTAGAAGAATGGGCGCCATTCGCCGTATAACCGTTCTGCTGATGATGGCGTGCCTGGTGATGCCGCGCGTTGGATCTGGAGCACTGGCAGCCCCCTCGTACTCGCCCCCCTTTAGCGGTGCGATCGACTTCGGATTGGACTACAACGATCGGGGCAAGGTGATTAAGGTCACACATCCGCGTAGCACGTTCGACGCGGGCGACACCATGGCCTATGTGGCGCACCTCTCGGCGATGCCCCGCAGCAAGAAGCTGCACTGGACGATTGCACAGGTGGCATCCTCCGGGCAGGAGACGGTCCTGCTGGACGACACCGCCTATCCGGTACGGCACCCCAAGACGACAAACGTCCTCTACAATCGGTTCACGATCGGAGCCTTGCGGAAGGCCGGAGTCACCGGGCCAGGCAGGTTTGTCATGCGTTTTAGTAAGGGAGCCGTCACGCTGGCCGAGGGAACGTTTCGACTGTCCAGGTGACCGGCACCCTCACCGTCACACGAACGAGTGCTCCGGATCGTGCGGTCCTCGCATTACAAAGCGACCATGACCGGACGCCGTCGGGAAGTTCCCGCGGTCGTAGACCACGCGGCCGCGCGAGAGGGTGGTGCGAACGCGACCGGTCAGCGTTCTCCCCTCATATGGGGAGTAACCGGCGGCGCTGACCAACTGTCCGGCCGATACCGTCCACTGCGCTTTTGGGTCGAAGATCACCAGGTCCGCATCCGTCCCGGGGGACAGGCTGCCCTTGGCAGGCGCCAGCCCGAAGACCCGCGCCGGGTTGGCGGAGAGAAGGCCGACTAGTTGCAGCAGGGTGATGCGTCCCCGTGCCACTCCATCGCTGTAGAGCAGGTTGAGCAGAAGTTCGGTACTTGGGATCCCGGGAGCGATCTTGGTGAAGTCGGCTGCCTGCAGCCGGTGGTCCAGGGTATAGCCGCAGTGGTCGGTGCCGATACAGGCGATGTTTCCCTGCGCAACGTGTGCCCATAGTCGCCGGCAGTTTTCCGCGTCCCGCAGGGGCGGTGTCATGGTGTAGCGTTCAGGGTGCGGACCGGCGTATGCTTCATCGCTCAGCAAGAGGTAGTGCGGGCAAGTCTCCGCAATGGCGCGCTGCCCACGCTGCCGGGCCTCGACGATAGCGTCGACCGAGTCCGCCGAGGACTGATGCACGTAGTAGGAGGCGGCGTGGGCGGCACGGGCCAGATAGAGGCCGCGGTAGACGGTCTCAGTTTCAGCCACGGCGGGTCTCGCCTGGCCGTGGTACCGCAGTCCGATATTGCCCTCGGCGATCAGTTGGGCTCTCGTGCCGGCCATGATGTCGTCATTCTCGCAGTGGGCCTCGACCAGGATGCCGTGCTCCCTTGACGCTCGGAGTAGGGTATACCAGACCCAGTCGTTGACATAAAAACCGGTCTGCTTGTACGTGGTGTAGATCTTGATGCTGCTGATGCCGAGGTTGACCAGGCTGGGCAGCTCCGCCAGCTGGCCGTGTGCGATGTCGTTGACGTTTAGGTGCAGGCCGTAATCGACCAGCGTATGACCGTCGGCCTCGGCACGTCGCGCGGCGATAGCGCCGGCGAAGCTCTCGCCTTGATGTTGCGTGATGTAGTCGAGATAGCAGGTGACACCACCGGCGGCGGCGGCACGGCTGCCGGTCTCGAAGTCGTCCCGCGTGGTGATCTCGCCCTGGAGCAGGTTGAAGTGCAGGTGGCAGTCGATGATGCCGGGTAGGATCAGACAGCCGGTCGCGTCGATGGCGTCGACGGCGGTAGAGCAGGGGAGCGCGGTGCCGAGGGCTACAATCTTCTCGCCATCCAGCAGGACATCTCCGCGCAAGATGGCCTCGGTGGTGACGATGGTACCGTTGGTGATGAGTAGCATTTCTTATCTCAAGATCGTGTCGCCGGCATCGCGCAAGGTGGCCTATCAAGCATACGTTGTAGCAGAGCAGAAGATAGTGCGATTATTGCACCAATCTTGTCACTGCCGGCGTGGTTCTTCAAGCGGAGGGGATAGTGGAATGTCACGACGCAACGACGAAGAAAGCGTATCAATCGCAGGTATTCACTCCAGCCTCCCGCGAAGCTAGGTGCCCTACGTATGGCTTCACAGCACGATGACACCTACCCCTTCGTTCCGCTGAAGTACCAACGCCTGGACCCGGAAGAGATGTTGGCTCGCTCACGTGCTTTTCTGGCCGATATGCAGGGGCGTCGCACGGTGCGCCACTTCTCCGATGATTCGGTGCCGTTCGAGTTGATCGCGAATGCTATTGCCACCGCCGGGACCGCGCCGTCCGGCGCTCACCTACAGCCATGGACGTTCGTCGCTATCGAGGATCCGGACCTGAAGTGGCGGATTCGTCAGGCCGCGGAGAAGGAGGAGTGGGAAACGTACCATCACCGCATGCCAGAGGAGTGGAAGGAGGCGCTGCGTCCGCTGGGCACCGATTGGGTCAAGGAACACCTCACAATGGCGCCCTACCTCATCGCCGTCTTTGGCCAGGCTTATGGCCTCGTCCCCGATGGGCAAGGAGGGGAGAGACAGATCAAGCACTACTATATGCCCGAATCGGTGGGCATCGCCGTCGGCTTTCTGCTGGCCAGCCTGCGCCAGGCCGGTCTGGTGGCGCTGACCCACACGCCCAACCCGATGGGCTTCCTACGCGAGATCCTGGAGCGGCCCCGCAACGAACGGGCCTATCTGCTGATCCCGGTGGGATACCCGGCCCCGGATTGCCCGGTGCCGGATATCGAACGGAAACCGCTGGACCAGATCATGGTTCTCAAGTAGCCGCAAACCGCTCAGTCAAACGTTTGCAGGCCCGCCAGTTCCAGATGCGTTTGCACGTTTGCCAGCAGGAGCCGTCGCTCTGCTTGATCTATCCGCCAGAGATGGATGCCGGCATCCAGGGTCCCCATGCGCACCGGTGAATCGAGCGTGAGGCTGAGAAAGCAAAGTAGCAACATCTGGATGACTCCGCCATGGGTGACAATGGCCAGGCGGCGGGGCGGAGGCTCAGCTGCCAGGAGGCGCGACCAGTACCCTTGGACTCGCGCATGGAAAGCAATACGTGACTCACCGCCGGGTGGCGACTCGTGATCCTTCCAGCCACCCTCCGGTCGGGGATAGCGCTGGCTCGCATACTCGAAGGTAAGCCCCGCGTAGACGCCATTCGCTTTCTCGCGCAGGGCATCATCGAGAATCACGGGCAAGGCGACCGAGCCGGCGATGTAGTGCGCCGTTTCCGCTGCGCGGCATAACGGGCTGGCCACGATTGCATCAGGGGGGTAGTAGCGGGCGATCCATTCGGCAGCAACCTGTGCCTGACGGCGTCCCAGTTCTGTGAGGGGGAAATCGGCGCTTCCCTCATGGCGTCCCTCGATATCCGCGACAGACTGGCCGTGCCGAATGATGAGTAACTCCAACGCTAGCGTGCCGCTATCTGCTCCACGACCTCCATAACCTTCGTGTAATCGGGCGACTGGCCCGGATGATCGGCGATCCACTCCCAGCCGATGCTGCCGGCGGGATCGATCACGAAGACGGCGCGTTGTGCCACCGGACTCCGGTAGCCCTGAAAGTTCGAGAACTCGACACCGTAGTCGTGAATGACCACTCGATCAAAGTCGCTCAGAACGGGGAAGTTGAGCTGCTCCGCCTCTTTGAAGCGGGCGAGAGACATGGGTAGATCGACACTGACGCCCAATACCTGGGCGTTGGCGCCGTTTAATTGGACAAGCTGATCGCGGAAGCTGCACATCTCTGCCGTGCAGACGGAGGTAAAGGCCGCCGGGAAGAAGGCGAGTACCACGGTCTGGCCGGTGAAGTCGCTCAGGCTCACGTCGTTGAGATCGGACGATTTGAGGGTGAAGCTCGGCGCCTGGTCGCCGACCTGCGGGGATGTCGTTTGGGTTTGAGCCATGGAATACGCCTTTCCTGTGGTATCGCTCAGTTTCACCATAGCAGTGCCTGACGCGAGAGTGGTTGCGAGAACGACGGGAGGTCCATCAGCACCAGTCGCAATGACCCGGCACGAGCCGGCATCAGCAGCGTGGAAAGAGTGGTGCATTAGCCGAGGCAAGTAGTACTGAAGGACCTCGATCCCTTCACCCGTAGGGAGACGGTCGTACCGTCAATCGATCATCAACACGTTACGGCCCAGAGCCAATCGCCGCGATGCGCCAGGGGCTGTGTCGGTGTTGCTGGACAACGTAGATGAAGCGGATCGTGGTACCGTTTGGTGAGCTCTCTACCCGGTAGTAGTGCACCAGGAACTCAGCATCCACTTGCCGAGAGGCGTAGGGTTTGTCGTATGCTTTCGGCACATTCCCAGGCAGCGATCCGTCCTGAAGCTGCCCACTTTTCAGCTGCAGGGATCGAAGAGTGGCGATGTTTTGCCAGTCTGGGTCTACCACTCGATCCGACTGTTTCAAGAAGTAGGGCGAAGGCACGACCTCGCGGTGACGGTCTGATGACGAATGATCGCGCCATAATATCCGCGCACCGCGGCCTCGGGCGACCCTCCAGGGCAGGCTGACGTGCTGGATGCAGCAGGGGCTAGGACACCTGCGTCTGCACGAGTCGGGGCTGCGATCGCCGCGAGCACGAGACCAGAAACAGCGATGCTGAAGAGAGAGCGACTGCGTCGTCGCATATCAGGATTCCTTACTTCAGAGCGTGCCCAGCCATACCGTCGCCGTGTTCCGCTTCTTGAACAAATGCCGGACCTGCGCTTGATTGAACCTGGGGTGACAAGAGGAGGGACGTTGTGTAGTGCGGCGCGGGAGCCATGGTCGCGGGGCCGCATGGGGTGAGCATAGGCCGCTCCTTGGTAACTCGGGGAACGATTCCAACGCTGACGATTTTGTCCGTGATCCCGGTGGTGGTGAGCAATCAGGCTCCTATGGTTCATTCCATCGGTAGTCTGATCCCGCTCATATAGTTCACGTGCGGTCCGCGTCGAACAGTACGAACTCCACCGTTACTTACAAGGAAGAGAGCATGACAATGAAACGTTTCTCGATCATCCTGGCGATTGCAGCACTCATAGTTATCTCGTTTAGTACCATGGTCTCAGGAGCGCAGGCACACCGTGGTGTGGCTCGGTTTGACACAGCGCTGCCTGCTCAGCCAATCACTGCGGCACGAGACCTGGTCCATATGGTCGGCGGAATCCAGCTTCCGTGTTATCCCCAGCAAGCCAACCAATGGTACCTCGCGAGTCGCGGGTGCCCCGTAACTGCCGAGTTTCGGCGATACCTCCTCGCACACATGAGGAGTATTGACCCCATTTGTCAGTGCCAGAACTATGCTCTGCATAACACGTTTCGTCTGCTATTTCAGCAGGCAGGGCTGGCCGCAGTCGCCGCGACTTTGACCTTCACCTACAACACGGTGTACATCGTCTTCGTGGAAGTTAACAGAGGCGCTGGCTGGGCTGTCACCGCCAACTACGTGACTCATCGTTGATGCTCCGTCGCAACAGCAGAAAGGAGGGTACGCATTGAGCTGTCGAGCGGGGGGAGTAAAATTGCAAACTCGCCGGCGAGCAAGGCTACCCGAAGAGGATAGCGAAGAACAGCATTCCATACCCACAGCACTACGACGCGGTGTAATCGATACTCACCACCGGGAAATTGAGATACCCTGCGAAACCATGCCATTGCTGCGGCCCTGCGCAACCGGAATAGACGTGATCGCCCTTCACGTGATGCCAGATGAGATTCGCGCTGAGACTAGCCCCACCGGTGGCGGTGCCACAGTACGTGGAATCTTCGACGTACAACGGTCCATGGGCGGTTGCGGGGCGCGCCACAACCGCGAAGGGAGCACCTGTCGACCGGTGAATGATGACCGTTTGAGTCGCATTCTCCGTCAGGCCGACTGTCACGTCCGGCGTGACGACTTGTTGTTCGAGCTTGCGCCCAAGAGGAAGGACAGCGCGAACAGAGGTGCCATTCACTATGGCAAGCACATGTTGGGTCACCGAGTGTCCGCTCAGCAATGGTTGTCCAAAAAAGATTGGGCACGGAGGCGCTTCAGCATTCGGGGGGAACTGTGAGGTCGCGTTGCCGCTATCATCCAATACTTCGATGTACGGGCTGTTTTCAATACATTCAGGTCCAAGACGAGTCAGCACGGTGTGATGGGACACGTTGCGGACACGTACGGTAAAGCGAACAAGAGCGTTGCGTGGGAAGACGCGGCTGGGAACAACAAGTGTCAACGTGATTCCGTGAGCCGTGGTGCTCACGGCGGTTCCAGGACTCGTCGCCGCAACTGCATGTGGCCCGGGCAAGAATGGAGCGACTACCAGCAGCGGCATGATCACACATCGCTTCGCGATACGCCCTCTTGCATTCTCCCCTGGCAGTGTCAGTGTTCGTGCCGGGATTCCAGCCACGAGCGCGATATTTGGCGTTTTCATGTCGGCTCCCAAAAATCCTGTGCTTGCGCCGTCACCCCGTTGTGTATCGATCGGGCGTGATCGAACCCTGCCAGCCAGGAAGAGATATAATATTGGTCGAGGCATCGCACCTGAGAATGCCATGGAACGTGACCTGCTGATTCGACAGGTTCAACGACCAGGCTTTTGTCCCCCAGACCTGCACAAATGGTCTCGTGTCCCCGACGTGAAAAGCATGTGGATTGGGCCGTGTGAACAGCCGTCCGACCCAGCCGCCGCCAGGACCCGCAAGAGGCATGCCGACCAGATAACCATGCACCGAGGCTGTGAACCGTGACGCTGCGTGGTGCGAGCACAGGTTGGCTGCAGCCTGAACTGTGAGGCCTCGTTTTATACTCCAGGGCTTCTGAGCTACTGCACGGTTCATGTGTGAACCGGCAGCAATGAGTTGCCCACCGATCTGCCGTACCTGTCTTTGCTCCAGGTTGGCCAGCACTTGCAGTGCTACGTTGGGGATGGGGCCAACTGCAACGAACCACCACGGTCCATATGTATGCTACTTCGCCGTGTAGACCCTCGTAAGGTTTACCTGCTTGCCGAAATTGTCCTGGCCAAGTGCCTCTTCCACTATGACGAACTTCGGGTTCTGGCGCGGGGTCAGGCGAATGTCGAAGATATGCGCGGGAATCGTCCCGTAGACGTAGGTTATCCGCCCTCCCGGGAGAGTGGTCTGATTGGGACCAGCAATAGGGCTGACAATGACGCGATAAAGCGAGAGGTTCGAGGCGAGGTCCACTGCTGCAGTTGGCGAGACCGGTCGAAAGCGAAGGCTCTTCTCGGCTTCGATAACCTGGCTTGGGTAGTAGCAGGGACCGCTGAGGCCAAAGCCTGGAATGCACGCGTCATTGGGAAGTGGAACCCTGCTGGCGTGCGTGGAAGGTTGCACCGTGGCAGACGTGAGCGCGAGGCTCAGGAGTGCTACAAGGGCCAGAGCGCGAGTGAGTCGTTTCACGTTGGATTCCCTTCTCTTCGTCATCTGCCTGTAGAACGTCGTGATATGTCCGTTTGTAACCGCCGAGGGAAACCTTATCGACACATTGACTTTTGCATGGTGAAAACTGGACCGAGGCAGATGATGACGACATGGCGGACTGGATGATCGAACCAAGCCAGGGACTGCCGGTCTACCGCCTATGCAAGTGCGTTCACGAGCCCTTCGCGATCCTTCTTCGCTTAACGCGGACCGTTACCCACGGTGACGGTGGGAGCACTGGCTATAATTCGGCACGTCTGTTTGCCCCCGTAGCTCAGTTGGATAGAGCATCCGCCTTCTAAGCGGGTGGTCGTGGGTTCGAGTCCCGCCGGGGGCACCACTTTTCCCCGCTGTTTATCGTTTGCTGGCCGCGATTCGGAGCGCCAGTTCTGCTCGCTGCAGCGGCACGTGGTTGAGGAGGATGCCGAAGGGACGCAGAGCGTCTTCGACGGCGCTGACGATGGTGGGGATGGCGCCGATCGTGCCACCCTCACCGGCTCCTTTGATGCCTTCCGGAATAAAGGGTGAGGGTGTTTCCACGTTCTCGGTCTCCAGCAAGGGGACGTCGCCGATGCTGGGAATCAGATAGTCGACAAAGGTCGGGTTGGCGGGATACCCCCGGCCGTCGTCGGCGCACTCCTCCAGCAGAGCATTGCCGATGCCGTGCACCACACCACCGTGTACCTGTCCCTCAACGATAGTTGGATTTATGATCGTGCCGGAGTCGTGGACCACGACGTAGCGCAGAATCGTTACTTGGCCGGTTTCCACGTCGACCTCGACGATCGCGGCGTTGACGCCTCCCGCCCACGTGGGGCCTCCGGCGAGTTGGTACTCGACTCGACGTTGCAGCGGTGTGCCTCGTCGATCTGCCTCCTGAGCTACCTCGCGCAGGTGCAGTGCTCGCTCCGGCACCCCCTTGACTGCAACCCGGTCGTTCACGAAATTCAGATCTCCTGGTGCAATTTCCAACATGTCGGCGGCCAGAGCCAGGATTCGTTCTCGTAGCTCGCTCGCTGCCTGGCCCACCGCGTTGCCCCCAGTCTGTCCCATGCGGCTGCCAAAAGTTCCAGTTCCCGTGGTCACCTCGGCGGTATCGCCCGATAGGTAGTGGACTGAATCGGGTGACACGCCCAGGCGGTCGGCAGCCATCTGGGCAAAGGCTGTGGCGTGTCCCTGGCCCTGGCTGGGCGAACCCACGTGGACGGTCACTGTGCCGTCCGGCTCCACGCGCATCTGGGCTTGCTCCCCGCCGACACCGGTGGATTCGATGAACGCCGCTAGGCCAAGACCGAGGTATCGTCCCTGCTCCCGAGACGCTTCCTGCTCTCGGCGGAAGGACGCCCGGTCGATGATGTCCAGTGTTCGATCCAGGTACGTTGGAAAGGAACCGCTGTCATACACCATGGTTGCTCCGCCCTGGGCGGGCAGGCCCGTGTCGTACGGGAATGCCTCCGGCGGGATAAAGTTTCTACGGCGAATCTCGGCGCGGTCTATCTGGAGCCGCTCCGACAGCCTATCGAGCAGGCGCTCCATCACGAAAATGCCGTTCTGGCGTCCGCCACCGCGTAGCGGCGAGGTCATAACGCGATTGGTGTAGACTCCGGTCACCTGGATTCGGGCCGACGGCACACGATATGGCCCCAGTAGATGCCGCACGGTATTCATGGGCGCCGAGAGCCCGCCGGCGGTGTACGCTCCCGCGTCCTGCACAATGTGGTGGTCGATACCGAGAATGGCGCCATCCCGAGTGGCAGCCAGGCGAGCCTCGACCGTGAGTCCGCCGCCCTGTGCGGTGGTGAGCAGGTCTTCGGTGCGGGTGGCCGTGAAGGAGACTGGGCGCTGGTGGCGCAGCGCCAGCGCGGCGACCACGTACTCCTCGGCGTAGATTCTTCCCCTGGGACCAAAGCCGCCGCCCACGTCCGGCGTCACCACGCGCAGCTCCTCCGGCGCGAGCCCCAGGTATGCGGCAACGCCGTCCCGCACGTTGTGCGGCGCCTGCGTGGCGTCCCATAGGGTGAGGCTGATTCCTTCTTTGCCGCCCGGCACCGCCGCGACGGTCCGAGGCTCCATGGCCGCGCCGGCGGCGCGCGCGAAGCTGTAGCGCTCCTCGACCGTGATCTCCGCCTCTGCAAAGATGGCATCCACATCGCCGAAGCCGGTGGAGATCTCCAGTGCCACATTATCCGCCACATCCTGCCAGACCAGGGCGGCTCCCTCCAGCGCTTGCTCGACGGTGCCGACCGGATCGAGTGCCTCGTAGTCGACCACCACCAGGTCCAGAGCGTCCGCCAGCGCCTCTCGGTTATCGGCCAGCACCACGGCCACTGGCTCGCCTACATACCGAACCGTATCGAGCGCCAGAGGAGAGAAGCCGCGTGCACACAACGCGGGCGGCATGGACGCTGCCGGCACGGGACGTGCCACCTCGGGCAGATTCGCCACGGTGTGTACCGCTGCCACTCCTGGCGCCAGGAGTGCGGCAGAACCGTCGACGGTTGTGATCCGCGCGGAAGGGTAGGGGCTGCGGACGAAGCCCGCGTACGGCATACCTGGAACGTGAAGGTCGTCCACATACTGCCCTGCTCCACGCAGCAGGCGAGGGTCCTCCATGCGTCGCACGCGTTGGCCGAGGTAGGTCATGGCACTTCCCTTAAAGGTGTTTTTTGAGTTTAGCTGCACCTTGTATGGTGTGTAGAGATGGGGCGGATGAGCGGGGCTTCTGATAGGGGCTCTTCCCACCTCGCTGGCCCACTTTCATCCCTGTAGCCAGAGATCGCCGTGAATGCCATCCTTGTTCTTGTCCATAGCCCTCTGGTCGGTCCTGGTAGCTGGTTGCCCGTGGCCCAGAGCCTCGAGCAACAGGACGTCTCGGTCCTCGTGCCAAGGCTCAAAGACGACGATCCGATCATGCTTCCCTACTGGCGGCAGCACGCAGAGGCGGTTGCGCGCGAGCTGACCGTCCTTCCATCGGACTGCCCGCTGATTCTGGTGGGACACAGCGGCGCCGGCCCGCTTCTTCCTGCCATACGCGAACGCTTGCCACACTCGGTTGCCGGCTACATCTTTGTCGATGCAGGGCTGCCTCAAGACGGAATGAGTCGCCTTGCGGAGATAGAGGAAAGCATGCCGGATGACGCAGCCGGCTTTCGGGAGCACCTTGAAGCCGGCGGGAGCTTCCCCGTATGGACTGCGGTGGATTTATTGGAGATCATCCCTGATGTGCAAGTGTGTCGTGAGCTGCTGGCCGAACTCTCCCCGCGCCCTCTTTCCTTCTTTACCGAACCGATCTCGGTCTTCGCCGGCTGGCCAGACGCTCCCTGTGCCTACATCAAGCTCAGCGAGGGGTACGAGCGAGCGGCGGAGATGGCGCAGCAAGCGGGCTGGGCGGTCAGCGAGATCGACGCCGGGCACTTTCACATGCTGGTCGACCCGGTTAAGGTCGCTGGACTGCTGATGGCCCATGCCGAGTCCATGATGCCTGAGGCGAGACGGCTTTGACAGGATCGAGCGGCGACTGTCCTCCAAGAATAGTGGGCTATGTGACTCGCCCCCGATGCCGCTTTATCGAGGAAGCTAGCGCCCTCGTTTCCTGGCTGCCGTCTCCAGGCGCGATTGACGCTCCAGCGCCGAGACCAACGGGGTGAGGACCAGACCCATGGTGTGTTGCGCGCTCACGTCCGCGGCAACCGGTGCCTTCATCGCATCCGCCAACGCGAGCCCCTGCATGCGACTGTGCGGCACGTCCATCATGGAGAGTACGGTGGGGGCGATATCGATCAATCGGGCGGGGTAACTGGAGACGTAGCCGCGCCGGAAGCCGGGGCCGGAGATGACGAGCGGAATATGCTGCGATTGCCAGTCGGCTCCGCCGTGGTCGCCCTTCCAGGTGGACTGTGCGTCGGTACTTCCCACCGCGCCCTGAGTGAAGAGCACTGCCAAATCTGGACCATTCGGACCCAGAAAGGTGTGCAGTAGGTACTGATTGGCTTCGGCTACGCCTGAGGTCAGGAACTGCGCGGCGGTGTTGACGTACTGGTACCGCCCCTTCACCAATTGCTTGTAATACACGGACTGAATGTACGGAATGTGCAGCCGGGCAATGATTCCTGCCGCCGCGGCGGCACGCGAGCGGTCGTGCAGCCAGAGGTATGCGCCGGTATGATACGTATCGCGGGTGATGCGAGTGCCTGCCGCCATAACAGCGTCGCGTATCTCCCGTTCGGGCACTGAGCGATAGATTGGTGTGAATCCATGGTCGGCAGTGAGCACGAAGATGGTTCGCTTGAGCACATGGGCACGGCGGTAGGACTCTTCAAGCGTACCGAGATCCTGATCGAAGCTCTGCATGAGGGACGTTACCGAGTGCGGCGCCAGCGGGCCGCCCCACAGGTGGCCCAGCGGCCAGTCGAACTCCGGCAGGTTGATGAGCGTCACCTGCTGATGCATGCGGTCGAACGTAGCCGCGGCCAGCTTCATGGCCTCCCGGTCGCCCATGCCCAGCGGCTGTAGGTTCTTGCCCTGCAAATCGGGTGCAGTGAGTACCTCTGGAGGCGGAAGGTGACCAGGAATGAAGGTAGGAGCCAGGATGCCGCCGGGGCGAGATGCGTAATACATGATCACATCAGCACGCGGACCGCCGAGTGCGTCCGCGGCGTAATATTTATACCCGCTCAGCGCCACCACTTTGGCGGCTGGGTTCTGCCGGTGCACCAGACCGGCGATGGTGGGCACGCCGGCCAGTAGCATCACCTTTTCCATGGCTCCAGCGCGGATTTTGGCCGGATCGAAGAGGTTGACGCTGACGTTATTAGCAGTGACCCAGCCAAAGCTGGCTATGCCGTCCCGCCGCGGCTCCGAACCGGTAGAAATGGCTGCGTGTCCGGAGGGCGTCTCCGACTCGAGGATACCGGTCCAGGCGTTGGGGAACTGCGTGCCACGTGCCACCAGGGCCTGGACATGGGGGATGTTTGGCGTCCTCAAGTAGCCGGGGCGTGCGCCGTCCAGCACAATCAAGCAGAGGTAATACGGTGGAGCCGGCACATGAGTGTTCGTCCTGACGATGGTACGACCGGCGCGATGGTATGCCAGAGTCGATAGCGGCAGGGAGACCGCCGCCACGGCGAAGATGACCGCAGCGAGGATCGCCCTCTTCAATGTATGTCCTGCACAAAACCCCCGAAGAGCGCACGGGCGAGTGCTGCTCTGGTATCACCATACCAACTCTCGGGGGGCTTGCTCGCATATCTCTTAACTTAACTGTAACCGTCGGGCCTTCTCGGATCCCGCTTTCTGCTTTACGCTCTCCCTATACGAACTGTGTACCACCAGAGGGGATCGGCATGAATGAGACGGCCCGCGCATACCAGACTTCCATGCGGGCCGTTGGCTCGTATCTCGACCGGCACGCGGCGGCCAATGTGCGTGTGATCGAAGTGCCCGAGGGGGTCGACATTCATTGGCTCGTGGAAGGAGCCGGTCACGATCCTTAGTGCATTCATCTGCCCGGCAACGAGTTACTGTTGATGGGAGTTGCGCAAGGATATGGTGATACTTCGACGTAATGAGATGTTTCGGGTGCTCAGTGCCGCGGAGGCGCGACGCCAGTCGCACAAACACTCGCTACTGGAACTGCTTGCCGGATAACCATCTGGGCTGGTGTCATTGTCGCCGAGGAGCACGCGTGCCCATTACGGGGATGATGAAAGTAACCGCCGGACAGCCTGCAGGACGGTCGGCCATGCTTCGGATTGTGGGTCGATTGGCTCGAAGTGTTCCATGCCGGGGAGTGGAATGAGTGTGGCCTGGTCCCCGGCGGCGCGAGCACGGGCGGCGTAGGTCTGGCTCATGCTGAAAGGGACGTTGCCGTCCTTGGCGCCGTGGATCAGCGCCTGGGGCACTCCCAGAGGCAAGAGTTCGGCGGGTGATGCCGCGGCGTACCGCGCGGGCACGGTGTGGGGCGTGCCGCCCAATAGTTCGCCAACTACCCCGTTCCCCAGGCGCAGATGCCACGCGGAGGTCAGGTCGCTGACTCCCGCCAGGGAGATGGCGCCCCGCAGGGGCAGGGGATGGTCCAGATGCAGTTCATTTTCCGCAGCCAGGCGATGGCGAGCGGCGAGCCACAGCGCCAGGTATCCGCCTGCGGAGTGCCCGACGGCGAGCAGGCGATTGAGATCGAGTGGGTACCGGGTGGATACCTCTCGGAGGTAATCGGCTCCGCGCGCGATATCCAGTAGCGTATTGGGCCAGCCGCCGCCAGGATCACCCAGCCGCCGATATTCCAGGTTCCAGGTTGCGAAGCCGGCGGCAGTGAGGGCCGCGCAAAGATGCCCGATGTGCTCCAACGAGTACTGCGCGCGCCAGAAGCCGCCGTGAATCACCACAACCACGGGGTGTGGCCCAACGCCCACCGGGAGCCGCACATCGCCAAACTGCAATGGATCGGGTCCGTATGGCAGGCGAGCGTCCGCCGGCGGGGGAGCCAGGTCTAGAATGCTGCGGTTCGGCATCAGTGTTGTCCTCCGTGCTACGCGTGGTGCTATCGTGAATCGAGGGACCTGACAGGGAAAGAAGAGGTGTACCCATGCGGAACAAGATTCTCGCTCTGCTCATTGGCACGGTGGCCCTGACCGTTTCCGGCCAGCGTGTTAGTTGGGCAGCCGGCGCCCACCGGGCACTGAGCAGTAGTACCACGCCGGCAGGATTCAAACTGTTTATTTCGCGCAGCGAACGCTACCAGATCGCCTACCCCAACTCCTGGTTCTTGCGCACGGTAGCCAGTACTCAGTACTTTTTCGGCGAGGTGGACCACAAGCTGGCGACGAACGTCAATATCAACACGGCCGGCGCCAAGGGCGCTTCGCTGCAGCAGACTACCAACCAATTCAAGAGTTCGTTCGTGAGAGCAGGCGCTCGCATCGACCGAATTCAGACCACTCGAATCGATGGCGTCGAGGCGCGCGTCGTCCTGGCTCACCTGCTAAAGAGAAAGGGGGCTGTGCGTGATCGGTTCGAGACGGCGGTCTTCATCGCCAGAGGCAAAGTCTGGCAGATAAGCCTCTCCTCGGCGCCGTTGGTCATGGGGTTGAACCTGGCGGTATTTGAAAAGATGCTGTCGTCGTTCAAGTTCCGGTAAGCGGCATCTGCCGCGCAACGCGGTAGAGCTAGCGGACCAGCGTAAAGTGGGCGGAGGAGCGGCGGCTTGCCTTGCCATGCCAGAGTTGGAAGGTAATTACGACGATGCTGTTGCTCGGCGAGTACGCGTTGGCCGGAACGAGGAATTGCTTGTCCCACTTGCCGGAGTTATCGGTGTTTTCGAAATACGCCTGGCGCTGGCCGGACGGGAAGTAGATGGAGACCCAGATGCCCTGTTGCTCCGTCAGCGTGGACTGCACCACGACATGGTTGTGGGTGCCCGCACGAACGCTGTGATACCACACTGAGACGTAACGATAGCCGAAGCCCTGCTGGGCGACGATAGGTGCGGGGGTGCTCGTAGGCAAGGCCGCCGCGGCGGGCCCGGAGATGGTAGCCGCCGGCTCAGGAGTTGGCCGTGGGCGAATTTGAAGTGCGGTGCTGGTCTGGCCGGTGCTGGACCTGGCCTGGATATTTACCGTCCCGATCCGGGCATTGCCGGGTACGATAAGTTGCGCGCTGTAGGCGCCGCCGATCCCCGTGGTAACGCCGGTAGCCACGGTGCGCACGCCTCCTTGCACGGGAATATTGCCGCCCACGATGACGTGTACACCGGCTCCGAAGTTTTCCCCGTACACGGAGATCACCTGACCTGGGAACACCGCGGCGGGCTGTAGAGCGATCGAGGGACCAATGGAGATTGCGATGGGTGCGTACGCCTTGAAGCCGCCGGTTTCGTTGACCGCGGTCAACGAGTAGGCGCCTGGCCGCGCGCTGGCCGGTAAATTCAGTGGAGCGATGAAGTTGCCGTAGACGTCGGTCAGCACGGTGAGGGAGAGGGTCGTGTTGGTACTGCCGCTGCGCGCGCTGGTGAGTGAGACGCTGACGTTGCTCTCCGGCACGAACTCATGTCCCGTGAGGGCGACGCGGACGCCGGGGCGAACGGTTTGTGCCGCCGGCGTGATGGAGGGACGGTATACGACTATCAAGCGCGCTTCAGCCTTTTTGCCCGTCTGGCTGGTGGCGGAGAGTGTGACTGTTTCCGCCAGGGCGTCGCGTGGGATGTGGATGGCCACCTCGTAGAGCTTGCCGTTCTTATCGCTGCCGACGTCGCGCGTCACCGTCGTCGTGTCGAGGTTGTACAACGGGAATTTCACCGAGAGGTGAATCGCTTCGACCGGCCCAAACCCCGCGGCGCTGATATACAGCGAGTGCATGGCAATGACATACGCGGTGGGCGGGGCCGACCCCACCGGGAGATAGACCAGCGGGACAACAATGAGTTGTTGAGTCGCCTGGTGGCCATGAAAGTCGCGTATGTCGACCGTGTAGGTACCCTGTGTGGTGGTGGTGGGCAAGGTGATGGTGGCCGAGAGGCTGCCCGAGCCGGCTGCGCGCGTCGCAGTCTCCAGACGATTGGGGCGGCCGCTCACCAATAGGCTGACGCCCACGACGACGTCGTCGCCGGCGTAGAAGTCATAGCCATACACCGCGACGCTATCGCCGGGAACAGCGTACGCGCGCGACAGCCTGGCACTGGTCGCGGCTGCGGCTGGGTTGGCCCCGAGCAGCAGGCCGGCGAGAACAACGAACACCACCAACGGCGCCCTCAGGAACCGCCAAGAGCCCCATGAGATCATAGTGCTTCCACTCTTCGACGAAGATATTCCCTTAGTTATACGTCACGATGCGATAGAAATTTTACGTCGCACACTGGAGGATACGGCCGGCTCATCCTGTGTTGCTGCCGCTATCGCCACCTGCCTGCCGTTGGCCAGGACCAGGCGCAGTGTGAACGGCCCGCGCTTCAGCCCCCGAATGCGGTAGTGATACTCTCGCCGGCTGGTGGCACGGATTAGGCGAGGATTGAGTTGATGTTGACCGGCGTAGAGATCAAATCCAAGGATGCCGTTAGTTTCGGTCAGCCGCCAGCTAAACCTCATGGCGGAGCCGTCCCGGGTCGCGATAAAGCGAGCGATGCGCGTCGCGGTGGGCGATACCAGCAGGGTGTATTCGGTGAGCCGATCATTGCCAAAGTCGGCTATGAAACCGTTGCCGGCCAGGTCGAAGGTGACGCCGCTGGGGTTGGCCAGGGAACTGGCGCTGGGCCCCTGATTGTTGTAGCCGTTCTCCGTAAAGTTAGCCGTGCCAGGCTGACCCAGCTCGGCGATCGCGGTTTCGGAGGGGCCCGTGCCGGGGAAGGTGGGCTGGGCGAACTGAAGGACGCGGTTGTTGCCGAAGTCGGCGATCCAGAGCCGTCCACTGGGACCAAGAGCGACACCTTCCGGATTGTTCAGGTTGGTGGCAGTTGGCGAACCGGCAGCGCCGGCGCCGTTGTCGTTGGGGGTGGGGCTGACGAAACTACCGGCGTGGCCATAGACCACGGAGGCGGGCTGGCCGTTGCCGCCGGCGGGAAAGCCGAGAACGCGGTTGTTCACGGTGTCGGCGACGAACACATTGCCGGACCCATCGGCTGCGATGCCGGTCGGCAGATTGCAGGAGGAGGCGGTAGGCGGTTCCGGCGCTGTGCTCGAGTTGAAGTCGGGCTGACACCAGACCTGACTGGCCGGCAGGTGGCAATTGCTCGTGCACGACATCGCGAGCGTGGTCGATGAATACTTGAGCGCGCGGTTATTAAAGGTATCGGCGACGTAGAGATTGGAGCCGGCGGGATCGAATCGTATTTGGGCCGGAGAGTAGAGGCCACAGGCCGTGGGAGCGAAGGTCGATCCCGCGGCGCTGCAGTTCGACACGGCGTTCGCTCCGGTCGTATCGTCGGGCGAGACGGTGACCATGTCTGACTGGCCGAGTACAGACGAGGCTGGCTGGTCGCTGCCGCTCGCAGGGACAGCGTATTTGAGCACGCGGTTGTTGCCGGTGTCGGAGACCCAGACATTCCCGGCGCCGTCGACGGCGACGCCGCGCGGGTTGCACAGCGTGGCGGCGGTCGGGGCGGCGCCCTGATTGCACAGATAGGAGGCGAAGTCCGGCTGGCCGAGCACCACCGTGGCAACCGGCAAGATAGCGCCACCGATGTCGGGGAACATGAGTACTCGGTTGTCGGCGTGGTCGGCCACCCACAGATTCCCCGTCAGCGGGGCGATAGCGCTCTGTTCCGGATGACAGAGCGACTGGTTGCTGGGCGGCAGGAGACAGGATGTAGTGGTTGAGTTGGGCTGACCGACCTGGCCGCTGCTTGCCTGCGCCTGGGTGTGAGGGGCGAGGACGGTCTGAGAGGACAGCGCGGAGGGATCGGTGATGTGGCCGACCGTGGTAGACCAGTCGGTGTCTGCCACGCGTGGCCCGCCGGCGATCATTTCCGTGGCGAACCAGATCGACCCGTCGGTGGCGGCGTGCGCCGCCGAATAGTCGCCCCACCGTTCTGGTGGGCCCTGACTGGCTGGTAGTCCGGTGAAGCCGTCAGCTGGCTGAGCGCCGGTATTGACGATGTGGATGGTGCTGGAGGCGCCGTTGGTGGCGTCGAGATGGACGTAGCCGGCGCTGGGGTATGGGGCATACCCGCTCGCGTTGTTCGGTCCCACGATGCTCATCACCATCTCGGCCTGACCGGCGTCGTTCACGCCCACTGCAGGGTAGGAAAGGTTTTCCCCGGCAAGCGACACCGTTCCCTGCCTGACCACCGAGGGGCTGAAGACACCAGGAGCGCTTCCCGGCGATACGACGTAATAATTCGAGGCAACGAGTTGGGCCGCGCCGCTCGTGGCGCCAGTGGCATTGGACGACCACAGCTTCCCAGCGGCATATGTCAGCTGGAGCAGTCGCGCATCGCCGCCGTCCGTGGTCGCTGGGCTTTGTGTCCGCTGGTACGGGGCGGCGCCGGTCCGCTGCTGCATGGGCGGTGGTGTGGTGAATGGCTGGCTGGCGATGTCCTTTTTGGTAAGGAGCGGAGCGGAGGGAGTTCCCGCGCTTAGTCTGCTCGTCTGTGTGGCTGCGAACACCCGTAGCGTGCCACTGGCATACGCCTCCATCAGGTATTCCGTGCCGCCATTACTGGTGTCGTACGTAGAGCCCGACACCATGGCCGGCTGCACCGAATCGTCGTTGTCGGCTCCGCTAGAGCTTGCTGTGCTATACGGAAAGACCACGATCGCTCCCAGCGGATTGGCCAGGAGTTGGCTCTTCGGGATAGCGTACAGCTCGGCGCCGTACGACGTGGTGAAGGAGCTGAACGGACCGAACTCGTTGACTGTGATCCATACACTGTTGGCGTCGGCGCCCAGGTACGGCTGGTCACCCAGACACGGGCATTGCGGCTTGTTGGCGTGGCCATCATCCGAAATGTCCAGCTTGGATATGTTGTACGCGCCGCGCGGATCGGAGGTCTGACTGACGGCAATATAGACAAAAGACTTGCAACCAACGGTTGATGGAGTGCAATCGGGAGCGGCGCCGCTGGCATAGACCAGCAAGGTAACGATCCATTTGCCCGAAGGGACATCGTAGAGACAGCGCGGATCGCTTAGATTCAAGCCGTTGGTGTTGGCCGCGCCGTAAAATGCCGCCAGGTTGGTTGGGCCGCCCAGCAGATCGTGACTCGACCCGGCGCTGTAGATGGCCAGGACGGTGTTGTTGGCCTCCATGACATACCCGCTGCCGGTACAGAGGGCTTGATCCGGCGGTTCGCCGCTGGACCCGTAGCCGGCAAGTGCCGGAAGCGATTCACCATCGTCGCGAGCGGTCAGGCCGGTGAAGCCCTCGTACCCCGGATTGCTGACGGTGGGCGTCTGCATCGTTCCGATCTGTACCACTGGGCCGTTTGTCACGACTCTAGGCGGAATACGTAGGTGTGGTGGTGGGGGGCGGAAGGACGCGATTATTCGTCCGGACGGCGAAGAGCGATCCTGTGGGGTGATGGTTCCGAGGGGCAGGATCTGCTGTGGTGCGGACGGGAGTATCGTGGACCCCTGCACGGTCTGGTAGGAAGATGCTGCCAACGCCTGAGGCGGGATGAGCCAGCCCGTGGCGCCGGTCATAATGGCAATACCTAGACCGACGCGGAGTACAAGGCACATAGGGCGATGGCTCGTGAGCACGGTCTCTCCTCGTTTCTTCCGCTCACCAGAGAGCGTGCCGGTGGCGCGATTAAGATACTCACGTATTTTAGTCTGTCAGGCGACAAAGGTGGCACGGCGAGGTTCGTATGCCCACAATGGAGCGGGAGGACCATACCTTGAACAGTGCCGAATCGAGGGAATTTACTATTGGGGCCGAGGTCATGGCGAGGGATGGCGAACCGTTGGGCTCCGTGGCGTATGTGGTGGTGCAGCCCCCACGGCTGCACGTGACCAATCTGGTGGTTAGCACCGGCTCACTGCTGGGGAGGGACATCGTGGTTCCGGTGGATGCGGTGGAACAGGCCGATGAGCAACGCGTGCATCTCGCTCTGACCAAGGAACAGTTTGCGGCGCAGCCGGACTACGTGGATGTGGAGTACCAGCAGCCCACGCAGGACTGGCAGATGGGTGGGTTGGGGTATCCCGGCTCGACCGTCTTGTGGCCCACGGGAACGTACTTCCCGCAACCCGAGTCGGTCACGGTGAACGCGCCTGCCGGGACGGTCGGACTGCACGAGGGGATGGACGTGCAGAGTGGCGACGGGCACCGAGTGGGTTCGATCGATGGCCTGGAGACCGATCCTTCAACCGGTGACCTCACCGCGATTGCGGTGAAGCACGGCTTTCTCTTCACGCACGATACCGTGATTCCAATGGAGGAGATTCAAGGGGTGGACAACGATATCGTGACGCTTCGGACGAGCCATGACGAGCTACAGAAACGCTTTCACCGAGAATCGGAGGCAGGCCAGGGCTAGCCGGCGGGGAATGGAGGCCATGCTTCCGAGCACCCTCACCCCCCCCGACCGCCCCTCCCGCGAAGCAGGAGAGGGGGAGATACTTTGGGGACACGTATGACTCCAGAACTCCCCTCTCCCGCGGGCACGCGACGGGTTGGGGGTGCGAACACCTGCCCGAGTCCTTCTTGTCGCCTTGACGGTCTTGTCGGTAATGGATAGCCTGCAGGGGAGGCGGAAGTCTTGACTAAAAACGGCGTCTTCCTGCCGTCTATGCGCCGGCGGCGACCAGGACCAGATCGGTGCCGTACGCGAGGGTGAATCCGACCACCAGGCCAGCCATGACCAATTGCTGCATCTGGGCACGGCGCACCAGCGGCAAGAGCTGGCTAAGCACGTAGATGATCGACCCGGCGGCCAGGGCCAGGAAGAGAATGTAGACCACCTGGGAATGGAAGGAGAGGCCGAGAATCGTTCCCAGGAAGGTCGGTCCTCCGCCGATGAGTCCCGCCAGGCCAATGAAGCGCCAGGAGGCGTTGCCGGCCATCGGCGCGGAGATACCGAAGCCTTCCGTCATGTTGTGCATCCCGAAGCCGATGATCAACAGCACGGCGAGTTGAACCGCTCCGTTGGCGACCGACTGGCCGATGGCCAGCCCCTCCGAAAAGTTGTGCATGCCGATACCGGAGGCGATCATGTAGCCGAGCGACTGACCACTGGGCGCCGCACCCGGCTCGCGCCGCAAAAAGCGCTGCTCGAAAACCACCAGCGCAAGGAGACCAACCGCCAAACCGCCAATGAGAACCAGTAGATCGACGGCAAAGGCGCCGCGATGGCCGCGGGTAAGTGCCGCGTTGACCGGCTGAATCGCCTGCGAGAGCACATCGTATAACAGGAAAAAGAGAATGCCGGTAGAGACCGCGTTGAGAAAACCCTGTAGCGTGCGTGGTGGGTTCTTGAGCCGGGCAATGGGGAGTCCCAGGAAGATGGTTCCTCCGGCCACAGCGCCGAGGCCAATCATCTGGAGCGTGTTCATGGCGCGTCCCCCGTGTTGCCGGGCCGGCTGGGCGCTACCCAGATTTTTGATGCCAGCTCGAAGGGGATGCGACGAGTGTCGCCGTGCGTCTCTAACACCAGGTCTGTCGTGGTATCCACCTGGCGCACGTTCAGCAATGCCCCAGGGTGGATCCCCTTGTCGGAGAGTCGGCGCAGGACCGCCGACTCGTCCTCGACCACCTCCGAGATGAGTACAACCTCAACGGTGCTGCCTGGCGTCGCAGCTGAGAGCCGAAAGGCGTGCCGTTCCCGCAGAAAGGTGGTAGCGCTGGGCGCATTGCCGGGGATGGGGTTGCCGTGTGGGCAAGTGAGCGGATGGCCAAGCTGCTCCGAGATGCGCTGGGCCAGTTCATCGCTCATGCCATGTTCCAGCGTGTGCGCCTGTTCGTGCGCCTCGATCCAGTCCAGATGGAGCATGTCGAAGAGCAGCCGCTCGGCTAGCCGATGACGCCGCAGGACCTGTTCGGTCAGGATTCGCCCCTCAACCGTGAGAGCAACGCTCTTGTCTGCCTGCTGCACCACGTAGCCGTCTGTGATCAGGCGGCGAATGGTTTCGGTTACCGTGGGGCGCGACACCGCAAACTTATCGGCCAGGCGCGCGCCAATAACCGGCTCGCCTTCCATGGTCATGTTGTAGATGGTCTCAAGATACTCTTCGGCAACCGGTGAAGCCATAGGTGTTAGGTCTCCCTAACACCATGCTAGCAGAGTGCGCGAGCACCCGTGCGCGTAGCGGTGGATCAATCCCCCCTTTTCCTCCAGCACGACGACCTCCGCCACGGTGATGACAGAGACGCCAATCGCCACATGCCTGGATTCCTCAATCGATCCTTCCGACAGCGCGTGCTCGACGAGGCACAGGTCCTCTATGCAGCCTGACGGCCGGATGCGACTCACAGACATGCTGGCATCCTCATCCGAAACAGTCCTTTATGCCGGCAGCGGGATAGGTCCTGAGCTCGTAGCGGATCGCATGCGTCTGCTGGCAATCGTCAGGCTTCTAGAGGTCATTGGTGAAGCAGCCAACGGTGTCTCCGAGTCGGAGAGTGCAGATAGAGGTCATTCACTCTGCGGGCGCTGCAATCCGCCTCGCTCCAGACATGGTTCCCGCCGCGGCCCCCTGTAGGCAACAGTCTACAGGCTCACGCTCCGGCTTCATGCCTCTCTCCAGCCGCCATGATCTGTCGCAAGAGGGTGTCGATCTCGTGATCTCCCACGCTATCGGCTGCGTCGCCGATCGAGAGCTCGAACATGCTATGTCCGGGAAGCTGCGTTGGGCGCAGCGTGCTGAACAGCGCGAGCCTATGCTCCCGGGCGATGTCGACCGAGGCCTGCAGCAACGCCTCTCGATCTCCCCGCAGATAGACATGCATCATGTTCGCCTGTGGCGGATCGGGCGCGATAACGATACCGGGAATATTGTTCAGCACGCGCGCAATGGCAACCGCCCGCTCGTGATAGTGGGGAAATCTCTCCAGGCGGCGCCGTAGATTCTCACGCGCGGAGATCACGTATGGATACAGGTGAATGAGATTGCCACCATGCCTCCTGATCCAGATCCGTGCCCCTGCAATGAAGTCTGTCGGGCCGGCGAGCACCGCCCCGGCGATGGCTCCCACCCCTTTGTAGAAAGAGACGTAGACGCTGTCGAACAGTGCGGATATCTCTGCATAGGAGCGGCCGTAGAACGGGCCCGCCTCCCATAGCCTGGCGCCGTCCATATGCAGGCTTATCCCTCGCTCCCGCGCCCACGCGGTTTGCGCGGTGAGTTCGTCCCAGGAGGGTAACAGCCCCCCGATTTCCCGCTGAGGCAGCTCCAGGAGGAGCGTCGATGCCGGTTCTGCGATGCTCTCCAGATCACCCAGAGTGATTAGCTCGTGAGGATTGCCGACCAGCAATCCGTGGAGTCCATGGAGCATCTGATAGCCCTTCTGCTCGTGAATCTCCAGATGACAGGTTGGGTGAAAGACCACCGTGCCGCTTCCCCGTCGGTCGCTCCAGATCCGCAGAGCGATGGCCTGCGCCATCGTTCCACTCGGTAGGAACACCGCTGCTTCCTTCCCAAGCAGACCGGCCACTTCTCGCTCGAATTCCTCGATCAGCGTCCCACCGCCGTACCGGTCGGCCTCCTCGTCCGACCCAGTCGTCGCTGCCAACTCGGTGAGTACGTCTCGGGGGCTCGTCACCCCGTGCCCGCCCAGGAACCGCTCGCACTGCCGGAACACCTCGCGCGGCTCCGGTCTCTCTGCCACTGTCTCATGGGGCGCCTCGGTCGCCATTGAATCCCCCTCCTGGCGTGAGTACACGCGCCGTCATTGTACGGCCAGCTCCATAGGTATTCGTGTCGACTTGTACGTTAGCGGACACAGTGCCTGATGGAAAACAGCACCGGTCTCCTCGTCCCGCTTGGCCCACAACTCGCGTTTAAAGCTCTCGCGGCACCGCTGTTACTGCTGGACCACCTTCTGGCGGTGACCCATCATCAACAGCAATGACCGGCGTAGCTGACCAATCGCCAGGAGGTGCTCGCCCGCGTCTGTGAGCTACACCGCGTGGTCGCGCAACATGCGCCGTAGCTCACTCAACAGTCTGGTCGCTTCGCGGCTTCGCGAGTGTTAGTAGCGAGATAAAAGAGGGGCCTGCAGCAGTGCTGCAGGCCCCTGGGGTCGCGAAGGTCGGCGGATTACATCCCGGCGCAGGCCGATGCCGGGATGTTGTTGCACAGGTCGGCACGGGTGACGTAGCCGTCCTTGTACATGATATGGGCCACCCGAACGATGTTGGCTTTGGTGACGATGGTGATCGGGTCGATCTTGGTCGGAGCGGGGCCGGCGCCGGTGGCGGTGGTCTTCGGCTCATGGACCATCTTGTGCCGCAGGAAGAGTGCGGTCCAGTGGGCTGCCGCCTCGGCCTCGAGGTGAACCGGCTTGTAGATGGTCATGCCCTGGTTGCCCAGCAAGATCTGCTGCATGCCGGCGATGGTGGCGTCCTGGCCGGTGATCGGTACCTTGCCTGCCAGGTTTTGGGCCTTCAAAGCCGTGACCACGGAGCCGGCCAGGCCATCGTTTGCCGCCAGTACGCCGCTCACCTTGTTGTTCAGCTTGTTCAGCGCCGACTGCATCTCTTTGAGGCCCGCGGCATTGTCCCAGTTCGGCGTGAAGATCGAGTAGCCGAGCTTGTAATAGCCACTGTTGAAGAGTGGCTGGAGAACCGACATGGCGCCGGCGTGGAAGAGAAGAGCATTGTTATCGGTGGAAGCGCCGGCGATCTCGACGATCGTCCCGCCCTTGGCCACGTGGGATTGGATGTACTTTCCTTGAGCCACGCCAACGGCGTAATTGTTGAACGAGACGTAGGCGTCCTCGCGGGCGCCGGTGATCAGGCGGTCGTACGCGATGACCGGCACGCGGGGACTGTTCTGGTGGGCCAGGCGGACAATCTGAGCGGCCTGGCCGGCGTCAACCGGCACGTCGACCAACACTTTAACCCCGATCGTGAGGTCCGACGCGGCTTGATGTTGCTGAGTGGTCTGTGCTGCCTTGGCATCGGTGACGATCACCTGAATATACGGCAGGACCTTGTGGATAGCCTTTTTGAAGGCTGCTTCGTCGAGCTTCCAGCGTGCCGAGGTGGTGAAGTCCGACATCAAGAAGCCGACCTTGCCGCGGAGCGGCGCCAGTGCCTGGGCCTTAGTGGAGTGTGCCGCCTGTACATGGCCGGCTACCGGGAACGAGGACATTGCGACGACGGCAAGGCTGGCAGCCGCGAACGGGGCACAACGTTTGGACAATTTCAACGCTTTCTCCTCCGAATTCTCTGTGCACGGTAGACGACCCACTATGCAGGAATCAGCATAGTGGAATCACACGTCGGCGTCAAGCTTTTAATCGCAAGCGGCTGAAGGGCAGCTCGTTCCAGCGCTTGCCTATTACATCCACCGCGATGGCGGCGAGCAGGATACCGCCCTTGATCACGTACACATAGTACGGATCGGTAGCCATGAGATTCAGTCCACTGTCCAGGCTGGCGATCACCAGCCCGCCCAGCAATACCGCCCATACCGAACCCTTGCCGCCGGTAAGGCTGACGCCGCCGATGACGGCGATCGAAATCACGTCGAGCAGGAGATCGGGACCGGCGGTGGTGGTGGAACCGGCAGCTGAGTAGCCTACCAGCATCACCCCAGCGATACCGGCCATCATTCCCGAGATGCCGAACACGATCCAGCGCACGGCGGTGGTGTTGATGCCGGCGCGCCGCGCTGCTTCCAGGTTGCCGCCCACCGCATAGATGTGACGGCCAAAGGGCAGGCTGTTGGCGAAGAACCAGAGGAGTAGGGTAAGGGCTGCCAGGAGCGCCAGCGCTCCGGGTACACCGCGATAGCTGTTCATGGTGGCGACGATCACGGCCCCGGCAATGGCCAGCGCCCCTGCTACCACCATGGTTCTGGCCATGCTCACCGGCGGTAAGCCGGCACGGGTGCGCACCCGTTGCTTGTTCAGTGCCGCCAGCACGTATACCACCACCACGGCCACCACGACCGCCCAGCTCACCGCGTTGGGCAGATTCGAGGTACCGATCGCAGTGATGAACGGATCGAAAACGTTCACGGTGGATCCACCCAGAATGTGAAAAGCTATCCCCTCGAAGACCAGAAATCCACCAAGGGTGACCACGAAGGACGGCATGCGGAGCCACGCGATCAGAAATCCCTGCAACAAGCCACACACCGTGCAGATGGCAACACTGAGCAGGATAGACACCCCGGCCGAGTAGTGGTCGAGCCCGGAAAAGCTGGAGGTCAGAGCCACCGAGAGCAGTGCGAGGTAGCCGAGGGACAGATCGATCTCGCCAAGGAGCAAGACGAAGACCACGCCGATGGCCAGGACCGCCTCGTACGAGAACTCCTGCGCCATCTCGTACAGATTACGAGCCCCTATGAAGTGCCCGGTTGTTTGCGAGTTGAAGTAGATCCAGATGACGATGAGCCCAATATAGATGGGCACGGTCGTCAGCAGTTTATCCCAACCAATTTGGAGGCCGCCGAGTCGCTGGACGCGAACGGCGGTGGCGGACCCATCAGGCGCGATGGGCGCCGGCGTGGTCGTGGTGTCGGTAGTAGACTCGGTGCCGGTGGGTATGCTGGTCACGTGGGCCTCCTCTTATGCCCTTGCCGGCTGGTCAAAGGTCCGGGCGCCGGTGATCGCGCCAACCACATCTTCCGGCGTGCTCTCGCTAATTTTCAGCGCGGCAATGCGTTGGCCCAGCCGCATGACGATGGCATAGTCGGCGACCTCGAAGACGTCGACCATGTTGTGGGTGATGACAATCACGGCCAGGCCGCGCTCGCGCAGTCGCATGATCAGATCGAGCACCTGCCTGGTTTGCGCCACGCCCAGGGCAGCCGTGGGCTCGTCCAGAATGACCACCTTTGGCGACCAAAGGACAGCTTTGGCCACGGCGATACTTTGCCGCTGCCCACCGGAAAGCTGTGCGACCTGGTTGCGCACGGACGGGATATTGATGCGCAAGGTGGCCAGCGCCTCGGTGGCGCGCTCCTCCATCGCCTCCTCTGAAAGCGTCCGAAACACGCCCGGGATCCAGGTATGAACCCGCTCACGTCCCAGAAAGAGATTGGCTACCACATCGAGGTTGTCGCACAGCGCGAGGTCCTGATAAACGGTCTCGATGCCGCCCCGCGTGGCGTCGCTTGGTGTGCGGAAATGTTGCGGGATGCCCTCCACCAGGATCTCGCCCGCGTCCGGAATATAGGTACCGGCAATGCACTTGATGAGCGTCGACTTACCGGCGCCATTGTCCCCCAGAAGTGCCGTCACTTCACCGGCCCGGGCCTCGAAGTCGACACCGCGCAGGGCCTGGACCGCGCCAAAACTCTTAACGACGCCCCTTGTCTCCAGCAGGGTTGTCCCGGGCGGAGGAACGCCTGCCATGTCTGACGATGAGTTTGCGGCCATCTGCATCCCACACGCTCCTCTTACTTCATGGGCGCACGCCCATTGGTACATCACTGACGGCGAGTTGCACGGTTCGCCCATCTCTCACCGCAGACACCTGAACGAAATCGCGATTTGCTGGCCCATCATCGCACGAGTTGCCGTGGCACGTATTGTACACGGCGCTGCCGAATCATATGTGCCAACTCGTGGCCTACTGCTCCGGTACGAATATGAAGGTGATGCCGGCCTCTTTGCGGTGCAAAATTGGAGAATTCAGTCCCCGGACTGACCGCAATTCGGATCGTCTTACAAACCGCATGGCTATGTCGCAACGTCGCGTTCCAGTATCTGTTCCAGGGCCGCCACTGGGTCGTGGCACAGCCCGGAATGGACGGGAGAGGGTTGGATGACGGTGCTACGTGGCGTGACCAGCCAGTGGAAACGGCCGGCCTGGGGCAGGCGAGCAATATCGCCCATGGCCGGGTCTCCCATGCAGACCCAGGGAATGAGCGCGAGTCGACGAGCGACCTCGGACACTTCCAGATCGGGCGCGAGCGCCGTCAGACGAGTTGCTTGGAGGCGGAGGCGCGCCTGGAGGAAACGCCGCTCCGCGCAGAACAGGACCAATCCAACGTTGAGGAACTCTTCACGCTCGACCCGCGGCACGACCCGAATGGTGGCGTAATCAAAAGAGACGAGCGCGCACATTGATGGCCTCCTCGACAAAGGCCCGCGGCGCTTTCAGGCGGTCCAGCAGGTAGCGCAGATACGCCTGTCGGTGCTCCTCCGGTCCACTGAAGTTGGGGTCTTCCAGCCAGGTATCGGGCACCAGGCGCACGATGGTATTGATGATTTCAGGGGGTAAGCGCGCGCTGAGGACGCCATCAGCCTCGTTCAGCTCGCTTGCTCGACCGAGCAGCACATGATCGCGGATGAGAGGAAATGGGTTCCTGCTCTGTGCCGCGAAGTTGGGTCCGGCATACTGGGCGTAGAGGGCGGCGCCATTGTCGATCAACCATAGGGAACGATGCCAGACCAGCAGGTTGGTATTCCGCACGGTGCGATCGACGTTGGTGACATAGGCATCGAACCAGACGATGGCGGAGGCCAGGTCGGCATCCGGTGGGGGCGCTATCACAGGGTCGAAGGCAAAGGAGCCGGGTAGATAATCCAGAGCCAGGTTCAGTCCAGGGCTGGCCTCGAGCAGGGCTTTGATCTCCCAGTCCGGCTCGTTGCGTCCCAGCGCCGGATCCACCTCGACCAGCACGATCTCGGGCATGGGCAGCCCGATGGCACGGGCGACCTGGCCGGCCAACAACTCGGTGACCAGCACCTTGGGTCCCTGCCCGGCGCCACGAAACTTGAGCACGTAGGTGCCGAGATCATCCGCTTCGACAATGGCGGGCAGCGAACCACCCTCACGCAGTGGCGTGACATAACGGGTGGCAGTGACCGTACGAACGGTGAGGTCGGGGATGGTGAACTCGGGAGAGAGCAGGCTGAACGGGTTCATTGCCAACTATACAGGTGTCCGCCGGCGTGGATCGGAGGCTCAGTCCACGATCACCTCGAGCCAATCTCCGTCCCGGAGGTTGTAGAGGTCCCGAAAGACATCTGTCACGTGCCTCGTTTCGATGCTAGTCCTGTGCAAAAGAACTCTGCACAACGCAAAACTCGTTGCCGTCGGGATCGGCCATTACGACGAAGTCGGGATCGGGAGGATACTCCCACGGCACGCGCGTCGCACCCAACCTCTCCAGGCGAGCCGCCTCACCTTCCTGGTCTGGGGTGTACAGGTCGAGGTGAAGGCGGTTGCGGCCCGTCTTCGGCTCCTCGGTGAGCTGCAGCGAGACGTTCGACCACCGGCGGCGCGGATCGGTTAGCACCGCGAAGGTAGAGTCCGAGTGGCGCACCACGTATCCCAGTGCGGCCGTCCAGAAGGCGATACCCTTCTCCACGTCGGCGGTGTTGATAACGGTAGAACCAACATACAGTGCCATGTGTACCTCCCAGCCTACGAGATCTGTATGTCGATGATCGACTTATCGGCGAGCCCCGGGATTGAGGTCGAGTCGATGTGATCGATGCGGAGGGCGACGTCACCAAGCGACCGGCGCAGTCGCCCTCTCCCCCCGCGGACGAGGCGCGGCCAATCTGGGTCGTACTCGACGATCTCTATCGTCATCTTCCATTACCTACCATTCTCACAGAGATTGCACTGGACGGGTGGTTCCCCCTACGCGGCCCGTGGCCAGAGTCTCAGAGTCACCCGGTGCAGCGGACCGAAGGCGCCCTGGCCACCGAGGTAGAGGCGTTTCAGGTCGTAGCCGGCCACGTCTTTGATGGCCGAACTGCCGAAGCGGACGGTCTGGCCGTCCTCGAGTACCGCGTCCACGCCGAGCAGCGCGTGGCGCAGCGCCAGGCGATTGGCGCCGACGGAGATCGCGGCGGCGATGGGCGAGTTCGGGTCCAGGTCGTCGAGGGCCGGACAGTGGAGGTTGGCGCGTTGGAGGACGTGAAGCAATTCGGCGGGTGTGACGGCAGCATCCACGGTCACGGAGAGGTTCGCGGCATCAACGGCTATTTGTCCCTTGCTGGGAGGGACGGCCAGATCATCGAGTGGCAGAGTAGTGCTCTCCTTGCCCCCATGTAGGGCGGTCTGAAGGGCTGCGGCCAGACGCGGCACGGCGGGTTCGTCCGGCAGAGGATTGGGCAGCAGCACACCGGGATTGAGCAGGGCATGCGGGTCGAAGGCAGCCTTGACGGCGCGCATGGCGGCGATCTCGGCTGCGCTGAAGCGCTGCCGCATCAGGTCGCGTTTCTCACTTCCCACCCCATGCTCGCCGGTGAGAGCGCCGCCCAACTCGAGGGCAGCGCTCACCAGGTCTCGGGCAGCGCCGTGCATGGCGGCCACCTGCGCTGGATTGGTTCGATCGTAGGCGATAGTGGGGTGGAGATTGCCGTCGCCGGCGTGCCCCAGGGTGAGAATGTGCAGGTCCCAGCGATCGGCCACGGTTCGGATGGCGCGCAGCATGGCAGGGATGTGGTGGCGCGGCACGGTGGTATCGCCGATAAAGTAGTCGCAGGCACTGTCCGCCTTGGCCTGGCCGGCGTGCAATCGTCCGCGCCAGAGGGCGTCGCGCGCCTCGGGCGTATCGGCGCGGCGCACTTCCCTGGCATGGCGACGCAGTTCGGCTTCGATCAGCGGCAGTTCGTGCGCCACCTCGTCCGCCGTGCCGTCCACGTCGACCAGAATCAGTGCTTCGGCGTCCGTGGGGTAGCCGGTGGGCTGGTGGGACTCGAACAGGGCCACCGCCGCCCGGTCGAAAAACTCGAGCGCCGCGGGAACTGCTCCGGCGGCGATGATGGTCGAGACGGCCTCAGCGGCGTCCTCGGCGCGATTGAATACCGCCAGTAGGGTGCGGACGACGGGCGGCAGTGGGCGCAGCGCCAGTCGTGCCTCGGTTAGCACCGCCAGCGTGCCCTCGGAGCCGATCAACACGCCGAGCAGGTCGGGTCCGTGGTCCTCCGCGTTCAGTTGCATCACCCGGCCGCCCAGCAGGACGCACTCGATGCCGGCCACATGGTGGAAGGTGACGCCGTACTTCAGGCAGTGGGGCCCACCAGCGTTTTCGGCGATATTGCCGCCAATGGTGGAGAGCGGCGCGGAGGCGGGATCGGGTGAATAGCACAGACCGAGAGGAGCGAGTTGCTCTTGCAGGGCGCCGTTCAGCAGACCGGGTTGAACGCTTGCCCGGCGGCGCTGAGAGTCAAGGTGGAGTACCCGATTCATGGCTCGTAGATCGAGCAGCAGGCGATCCGGGGCGGGGAGGAAGCCGGCGCCGATGTTGGTGCCGGCGGCGCGTGGGACCACCGGGATGCCGTGCTCCTGGGCGAACCGCAGCGTCGCCACCACGTCCTCGGTATGTCGGGGACGGACTACCGCGCCGGGAATGCCGCGCTGTGCCCAGAAGTCTCGGCCGTACTCCGGCATCAGGCGTGGGTCGGTAATCAGCGTGTCGGGCGAGAGCAAGCGGGCCAGATCGTGGACCGGCAGGCGTGCGGGTGTCATGGGAATCGATGGTGGTAGGCGACGAGCGTGGAAATGCAGCGCATGGTAGCGTTGTTCATTGACTTAAAGGTAGCAGGCGGTTGAGTGGCTGTGACGCGGTAAATTACGATTGAGCACGGTCTATCTGGTAAGTCTCAAGTACTCGCCCGTCTTTTTGATGATCTGCCGCGAGCGAGCGCGCGTGATCCTGGCCTGGCTACCGGTTACCATGCTGCTATCTCGGGAGTATGTAGCGTTGGGCGGCGCGGTGTGGCCGGCCCACTATATAAGTACATCGACCAACGCGGCTTCCATCGCGCTCGACACGGCGATTCTGAGTACAGTCAGAGCGCCGGCTCTCTTTCGTCTGTTCCGAAAAAATCGTCCGGCGCTGGTTTTGTTTGAGAACCCGCACCCGGCCAATGTCGTGGTTGCTGTCCTGGCCAAGCTGGCCTGTCGGGACGCGCTGGTGGTCCCGGTGCTGCATGAGCCCTATAAGGCAGATAAGGCTATATATGGCCGATCAAAGTCGTTGTATATTTCTCTGGTCGAACTGTGTCAGTCTGCGCTTATCAGGCTGGCGGATGCGGTTGTCGTGCCTTCCACCACGGCCGCCGCGGTGTTCGCCGGACGGTATCCCGACTTTAAGTGGCCGGTGATTCGCATACCGCTGCCCTTCGAGCGCTGCGAAATGTTGGAGGGTGAACGCACCTATGTGTCTTTCCTCGGTCACGCGGTGAAAGTCAAGGGCATTGGCCGGTTCTTTCAACTGGTGGAGCGGGCCGCGGAGTTGAGCCTGCCGTACCAGTTTCAGATTGTCACCAGCAGCAACATCGACGCCGACCTTGCTGCGCTCTCACCGGAGGCGCGAGCACGCCTCCACGTGATCAACGAGACGACGCTGCAGGACGTCGACATCCAGCGCGCTGCCGCCAGAAGTATCTGTGTGCTGGCGCTATATGAAACGGTCATGCAGAGCGCGGTGGTGCCCGTAGCGTTGATGCACGGTACCCCGGTTATCGCCACGGACCTGCCAGGTTTGGTCGAAGTGGTGACCGATCACGAGACCGGAGTGATCGTGGGAAAGGACGCTTTAGACAGCGATATTTTCGCGGCCATCGATGCCATTCGGAATGACGTTGCCTACATGGAGGTGCAGTGTCGGGAGGCCTTCGAGCGCCACTACGGCGAGGAGGGGATCAGGCAAGCAACGAGGACATTGCTTGATCTTGTCCATTTGTGACTATGAGTTGAGGAAGCGATTAGGCGCACGGGAAAGCCTTGGCTCGCAGGCTCTTGCCGGTGTGCGTATGAGCGTGCTAGCCTGACGAAAACGCGTTGATCTCCCTGCGATAGGAGCGATAGAACGCTGGTTTTGCCCGGCACAGTGATCATCGATCGGGAGAGCGGCAACAGTGCAACGGGGAGGACGCGTGGCGATAAGGCCTGTAGGAGCTCGGCCGGTAGCCGAGGCAGGGTCAGGGCTCGCACCCGGGCACCGTGACCCGGTCGAGTTCGGCGCCTGGTTAGTTCCGTACCTGGCAGGTCTCATTGCCGCGGTCTCGTTGCTGTACGTCTTTATGGGGATTCGTTCCTCGACGCCGTACGGCATTGCAGGTCTCTATACCCTTATGTCGGATCTGGCGTCGTCTCATGGGTACGCGCTTCCCATGCGCGTTCCCTACTATGGCCCTGGTGGGATACCGTTTGTGTATCCTCCACTCGCTACTTATGCCCACGCGCTGGTTGTACACGGGTTGGGCGTTTCAAACTTCTTCTATCTTCGCTTTGCCCCCATCTGTTTCACCGTCCTGTGTCTTGTACCGCTCTCGCTTCTGTTCTGGGAGCTCTCTCGGTCTCGGCTGGTGTCAGTCCTGGCAGCGTTTTTCACGATCACGAACTTCATTTTGTTAGTGTGGCAAATTCATGCTGATGGTACCGTGCGTGCGTTCGCGCTGCTCTGGACGCTGATTGGCCTGTGGTTGGCAGTGCGGGCGATGCGGCAGCCAACCGTTACCACCATTGGCGGAGCGGCGCTGGCGCTGGCAGCGACCATCGCCAGTCATCCCATGTACCCGGTGTTCTTTTTCATTACATTGTTCGCCTTCACCCTGGCCGGTGGCCGGCGAGAGGAGTTCGCACGCCGCTTCGCCATAGCCGCCGCCGTCGTCAGCGGAGGACTGTTGCTCTCCGCCGTATGGTGGGCGGTGATGATCAATCGCTACGGTATCTCCACCCTCCTTTACCCGCTCCGAACCCACGGCGGCCTGCTTGGTGGCAGCACTCTCCAACATCCCTGGACGTTTCCGTTCCTGATTGTCGCGCGCCTCGGCATAGTCGATATAACGCTGCCACGGCGCGGCGGAGCGCATGTGCTGGCGCTCTTCCTCACCCATCCCCTCACCGCGTTTCCGTCACTCCATCTCGGCCTGAGCCCTCTACCGTGGTGGCCCGAGTATGCGCTCGGTCTGTACGGCGTGTGGACATTGGCGCGTGCCGGACAGTGGTTCCTACCACTCTGGTTTGTGCTCACGCTCCTGGGGATGGGAGAGGCTGGACGCTTCATCGCGATCATTGTCGCTCTGCTGGCAGCTATCGTCATCAGAGACGCGCTGCTTTGGCTTGCGCAGCATCCGCGCCGGGGGCCGGCGTACGGTCTGGGAGTCGCGCTACTCGGCTGTGCGCTGCTCTCCAGTCTGGTCGGCGCCACCAAGTGGACCCTCGATCAAAAGTCGGGCATTTCAACGGATGACGTACGGATGGGACAGTGGATGCAGGCGAACAGCCCCTCGAATTCGGTCTTCCTGCCCGTAACCCGTCTTTCAGACTACGAGGAGTGGTACCCGTATCTGTTCCATCGCACGCCCGATGCTGCCTTCTGGGGTGCTGAATGGACCAGCAAGTTCGATCATGAGATCGCACTGACCGAGGCCCAGGACCAGTGCGTCCAGCGTGCTTCGCTTCCCTGCCTGGAGCGGTTGGTGCGCACCAATCATCTGCACGTCAGTTATCTGACCATTTCGGGACGCCGGCAATTCGCAGTGCTGACTCGAGCCCTCAGGGGCAGTGGGCAATGGACGCTGATTTATCACAACCCGGCCGATAGCGTGTGGAGACATCGTTCCGCATGAAAGGGCCCTGGGCGCCGGAAACGGTAGACTGACACACAACCTGGCACACCGAACGGGGGACCCGTATGGCCGAGGCAATCGTTCGCGGCACCGGACTGGGAACAGGTGGCAGACGGCGCCGAGCAAAAACTGTATCCCCCGCTCTCCTGGCCGGTGTCGCTCTACCCGCGATTGGGTTAATCACAACGCTTCTCGCGCTGTACAATCCCTCTCTGGAAGAGGGAATCTTTATTGGCCTGTCACTCTTGTTGGTCGCCGTTTTGGTGGTCGGCGTCTGGCTGGACACCCGGCTCCGCCGCAGTTTTGACCCGTTTTCCCCGGCCGCGGTTCTCACCTTCGCTTCCCTGCTCTCGTTCAGCGTTCCAGGACTGGGATTGTACTCTGATCCGCGCGGAATAGTGCCCAGATTGGGGAGCTACTACTGGCTTAATATTTCCATGGCTGTGGCCGTGACCGGTATTGTTTGCCTTTGGCTCGGCTATTTATTTTCAAGCCGGTTTCACGCCTCGCTCCGCGCCCGAGCCGTTGAGGCCATTCAGCAGCATCCCGCACACCTACGCCTGCGCGCGGCCGCCATACTGATCGCGGTTTCCGTCATCGCTGAACTGTATAGTATCTCAGCCGGGCAGTTTGGCTATCTCAAGATCGATCCAACACGAGGAGACCTCTCGGGCTTCGGCCAGTTGACCAGCTATGCCATATGGTCGGTGTACTACGTGACGCTCGTGACCGGATGGTACGTTTTTTCTGGCAAAGCAAACAATCTTACTCGATATATATTCGCGCTGGCATTCACGGCCGGCCTCGGCACCGCTCTCTTGTCGGGCATGAAATCCGGGGTCGTTGAGTTACTGGTCGCCGTCACTCTGCCATACTTTTATGCCAAGCGACGAATTCCCACTCGGATATTCATTACTGGTTTCGCCTTGTTTGTATTTTTTTATCCAGTGAATCTTGCGTACCGGGTCATTATTCGCGGCGGACATCTCGACACTACCTCTCTGGTAGATGCGGCGGGCGCAATGGGTACTGCTGTAGAAAATACCTGGGGCAACCACTCGGTGACCGACACTCTAAACCTTACCGGGCAGCAAGCGAAGCTGCGACAGGCCGATGTGCTACAGGATATTGGCTTGATTGTCCGGTATACTCCGCACCCGTTTCCCTATCGCATGGGGACCGAGTATCTGCGACTGCCCGCCACCATATTGATCCCCAGAATTGTGTGGCGAGATAAGCCCGTCGACGACACTGACTACATCATGACTCGCGATTACGTTGGGTGGAGCGCCTACGCGGCGCAGTTTACCTCTTCGGCTCCTACCATCTTCGGCGACCTCTACATGAATTTCGGCATGGCCGGAGTCGTGGTCGGGATGGCTGCATTGGGTCTTCTGGCTGGACTTCTCTTCTCCGTTATTTCACCGGCATTGTCTCCGGGTAGACTTCTCTACTACTATGTCGTGTTTCTGATTATCACGAATCTCGAGGGAGACTTAAATGGAACTATACAAACAATATGCGAGGCGTTGTTCGTTATCTGGGTGCTGAACTGGTTTCTGGGGTTGAACCATGGAAGCATGTGGCCTCAGCGACAGCTTGCGTCACGATTCAATACCAACAGATCGTAATCTCAACTCCTCCCCGTTATCCCGCTCGGCAGTGGCGATGGGTTCATTGTGTGGGAGCGGGAGTACGGTAGGCCACGGGGACGCGGTGGCGATCAAGTTCTGGGTGAGGATCAACCCTGCTACCCCGCCACTCTCGACCGCCAAATAGGCGAGAGGTATGACGCGCACGAGCGGCCACAGCCGGTGGCGTACGGAGCTCTTCAAGCCGTAGACGGGTATGACGATTTCGTGGAAGCTCATGACCCCAAAGCCGGCCACCCGAAATGCCTGGGCCAGCGAACTGGGCGTGTAAGCGGTTTCGTGCGTCAGATCGCCGTACCGGATTCGTCCGTGGAACGGAGAGCCGCCATTGACGGTCTGGACGATTAACTGCCCTCCCGGCCGTAGCGCCCGGTGGATTGAGTCCAGTAGATCGAACAACTCGGGACGAGTCAGGTGCTCAAACAGGTCAAAAGCCGTGATCGCGGTGAACTGCCCCGGCTTGTTGCTCAGATACGGGAGCGCCTCAGCGCACTCAACCATGTCGAGGCCCCGGCTGTGGGCTAGCTCTACCTGCTCGCCGCTCAAGTCTATGCCATACACCTGGGAGTGTCCCCGCTCACGCAGGTAAGCGACAAAGGAACCCGCGCCGCAACCTATGTCCAGGACCGGCGCTTCTCGATCTGGGGGCAGATGGCGCGCCACGTTGGCGTCGAAGTAGGCGGTGCGCTTCATCGCTGCGTCCGGCGCGCTGTTCTCGAGCAGCCCGGAATGGGTGGAGCTGTATGTGGCATACAGCCGTTCGCGCCAGCCAGTTACCGGCGGGCCGGGTGGCGCCTGGTCCGCGCTCGTCCATCCCACGGGTAGGTCATGCACTGTGACCGGCTCCTTCTCGTATCTTGCGTCTGGCTTGCGCCACCTATCTTGGCTGCTGAACTGGGGAGAAAGCAATGTTCCAGCTAATTCTTCCGGACGAAAGATGTATCGACTTGTGCCGTGCGCCTCTGGTGAAGCAGGCTCAACTGCACTGGCACGCGCTATGATCGAACACTATCGAGAGGGACCTGCATGAGTGACTTTCACCAGACGATGACCGAAGAACCGCCGGCGGAAGTCCAAGCTGCGGTCCGCTCGGCGCCCGCGGACGACAGTGGCTTGTACACCCGGCGAGCGGACGCTCGTCCGTGGCTGCTCGCCTCGGCCACAGCGGTGGTAGGGTTTGGGAATCGCCGATGTCCACGTGGTCCGTTTCGATGCACTCATTCGTGAGGGGTGCCCGCGTGATCGGCAAGCACGCGGTAAAACGGCTCGCGGCCTGGCCACTTACCCGACCGGCGACCTTTCGCCGTGCCCGGCACCTGGGGCGCTGGATCTGCACCACCGCGGGAGGCGACAGCATCAGCAGCGATCCGACGGTAAATGGCGAGGGGTATGTCCTGGAACAGGTGGTGCGCACGGCGCGCGCCGAACCGGTGGTGATCGTGGAGGTCGGTGCTAGCCGTGGGGACTACGTGCTGCTGCTGTGGGCGCTGAGCCTACGCTATGCCACGCCGTCCTTGCACTATCATGGCTTCGAGCCTGGCTCCGAAGCGTTCGCGGTGCTCGAACGGCGACTCGCCGACTCTGGGATCACGCCCTGGACAACCGTGAACCGACTGGCCGTTGGGGCCGAAAGCGCCATGGTGGCCTTTAACCGCGTGGAAGGCGAGGGGAGCGAACTCAGCTCCATCCATCCGCAGCGGGTAGCCGGAGCGATTCCGTTCGACATTGTGTCGGAAACGGTGCCGATGACGACGATCGACGACTATGTGTCGCAGGCCCAGATAGCGCATGTGTTGTTTCTGAAGATCGACGCCGAGGGGAACGACCGGGACGTGATCGCAGGGGCGCGGGGACTACTGGACCGACAAGCCATTGATTTCGTTCAGTTCGAGTACAACGCCTCGTGGATCGATGCCCGTGCGTACTTGCGCGAGGTGTTCGATCTGCTGATTCCGGCCGGTTATGCAGTGGGTAAGATCCGGCCAGACTTCGTGGAGTGCTTTCCGCGGTGGGACTACCGGCTCGAGTGGTACGAGCAGTCTAACTACGTCGCCTGGCGCCGGTCGATCGACCCGCCGTTCCGGGTACTGACCACTGATCGATATCTCACTACCGGCCGCAAGTAATGGGTCAGGTCTGCTCTTTCGGCTCAGAGTTCACCACGTCGACCCAATCCTCTCCACCAATGATGGCGCGTCGTTCATCCCCCGGCGCCACATCGTGCCAGAGGCATAGGCTGAAAAGAGACTTCCAGCTCGTTCTGTTACGCTATACAACGAGATCAGCCGGAGATGCGCACCGATATGTAACGCGGTGGTAGGAGTTCGTTACTCCCTAAAAGTAGTGATCGCGCAGCGCCCCGTCGTACCGCCCGTGGTGCAGGCAGCACCGTTTGAAAGCGGCGTCCGGACCCACAGGGGCACGGGTCGTTCCGACCCAGCTTCTCGGTCAGCTCTTTGTCGCGGTGAACGATCCGACGCCCGCGTTTCACGTGCGTCTCGGACGGGTAGCCCCTCCGGCGCTTACTGGTTGGCGCGATCGGCTCGAAAGGAGCCGTCCGAATTGGTGTGCGGCGTTCTGGCCATGACAGACTCCTTTCTGGTGGTATGTGCCAGTGGAGCCGATTAGCGATGGTGGAACGACGATATCGCCACGACGGTACCATACCCATCTGAGAAATGCCCACCCAGTGAAAAATGTATCGACCACTGATGAGGGGTGGGATTGAGGCTGCACATCGGGCCTGACTAGCCGGGTTCCTTTGTCCGATCCCGAAACCTCGGCTTCTTGGTGGCCGGCACGGCTGCGATCCGCGGACTCGTCGTGTTCGCTACGGCCGCCTGGCCGGGAGGACGGACACTCGCCAGCCCGATCAGGGCAGCGACCGCGGGTAGGAAGGCCATGGCATAGGTTGTCGCGTTCAAGGGTGCGAGGTCGTTGGGATTGAAACTCACCCACACCCAGATATAGCCGAAGACCACGGCTGAGAGCTCGACCCCGTAGCTGACAAGGACGCCCGCGGCCCGCTCCTGGAGATAGGGGACGGTGGCGGCCACGATGGCCGGCCAGAGGAGGTACCATGCCTCGACGTTGGTGGCGGCCAGGGCGAGGAAGCCGAAGAGCGCCAGGAAGCAGCCCTGCAGCAGATGGGGCAGATCGACCGAGCAGGACCAGAACAAGTAGCTATAGAGGGCCAGGAACAGAACCCACCCGGCGATTGTCGCCTGGCCCAACGAGAAGGATCCGGGGAGGACGCTGGAGAGCACGGAGCTGAAGGAGTTGACGTGGCGCTGGTTCTGTGTCAGCAGGTTGGAGAGTGTCGGCCGCCCTTCCCAGAACGGGAAGTACAGCACGACGATCACCGCGAACGACCAGGCGACGGCGGAGGCGGCGTAGATCAGCCGATCCTCAAGCGAGCGCTGGCGTCGCAGTCCATAGAGCACCAGCAGGGGCCAGAGCAGTGCCGACGCGTACTTCACCATCGAGGCCAGCGCCAGCAGCACCGGGGCAAGCAGCAGACGGTTGCGGGTTACCGCCAGCAGAGCCACCAGCGTCAGCAGGAGCATGGCGATATCGTTGTGCCCATTGACGCTCACCTCGAGCAGCACCAACGGGTTCCACGCGATCAGCAATGCCGCGCCCACCGCCAGGCTCGGTCGGACTACTCGCATAACCCGGTAGGCCACGTAGGCTGACCCGAGCGCCATCGCCGAGAACATCAGCTTCAGCGTCAGCAGATTGGCCAGCAGCCGGTTTCCAAACAGGACCGACGGAATCGCGTCCACCATCAGTCCCAACGGCCCGTACGGCGAACCGTACCGCTGGTAGCCGTCGGACAGCGCCATCAGTGGGTCGTGGGCGAATTGCGCGGGCGGCGTGAAGATTGGGTTGTGGTGATAGTGAACCCACACCTGGCTCTGGGCGATGTACGAATAGAGGTCCGTGGCGGTTATGGGGTACACGAAGGTCAGCGTGACGGCGAAGAGGGCGCCGAATCCGAGCACCAGGCGTAGCGCATACTCGTCGGGCGCTCGACCGCCCTCCCGCCACGCCAGCGCGAAGGCGACAAAGAGGATGGTGATCGCGGCGGCGAACATCACGAATCCGCCGTGCGAATGCCCGGTAATGAAACCCATGTCGGTGTCTCGGTGGTAGTACGCCGGCAGCGAGAACTGCCTCTCGAAGTACCCTAGGTAGACCAGTTCGCAACAGAGTCCCAGGATGACCAGGGAGCGGTATGAGGAAAGCGCGGCCCGCACCCCCGAGACCCGAGCGTCGCTCATTCCCTCCTCCTCGACCTCAGCCTATCCTGAGAACGTACCATGCCTGGCGAGCTGTCCTCGATATGTGGATACGTAAGCCTAAAGGAAGTGGGCACCTGACACGATCTGCCAGGTCCGTCCACCGTCATCCGTCCTGAGCAGCGTCTGACCGTCCTTCATCGGATTGCAGAGATTGGGAGACCAGAGGCGATCTGCTGCCAGTGTGCTCCGCCATCCATGGTCTGAAAGAGGCGCTGAATGCGTTCGTTCATACCAGTGTCGATCGTGTCTAGCCACCCCGTCCGTTCGCCGAGGAAGGTCACGACGGCGAAGTACGGGGCATAATTGTTGCCCTCGGCCACTTCGAGGAGCACCCTACGCCAGGTTAGTCCGCCGTTGCTGGTCAAAACAACTGAATCTTGCCGGCGGGATTCATGCCCCACGATCGAGGCGTGTGTTCCGTTCAGGAATGCTGTCACCACGGGTCCCGTCAGCATCGCCGGTATCGACGGGGGCGTCACATTTCGCCAGGTTCGGCCTCCGTCTATGGTGCGCAGGATGGCTCGATGGGACGCCCAGGAACCGCGCGCCCAGCCAACTTCTGGGGACACGAAGCGGAGGGTGCCGAGTTGCATCTGGCCACAACGCAGACCGGTGGATGCGAGGCGTTTGGAGGGGGCCGAAGCCCCGCAACCAAAGAGACTCGCGGAGACCACCAGTGCCGCCAGCGCATGCCGCCCGATTTCGATTGCTTGGTACCTCATCTCGTTGAGTCGAACGCCGTCCGAGGGATCAAAGTAACACCGGGTCCGCACCAGCGTCGTTCCCAGAGCGTCGCGGGAGACTCCGGCGTCTGCTGATCCTACGGCGACGTCACCTGAAGGCCCCAGCGGCACGGTGTGTGGATGCTGATACGGTACCTTCCAACCGGAAGCAGCTCGCGGCGCATGCCTTGATCGCCAAAGGCATGTAGCCAGTGGTTTAAGCGGCCAGTTTTATCGTTGAAACCGGTGTATCGAGTCGGATGTTGCCCAGTTGCTTCAACCCGGACGAGGTCTCCCAGTCGCGGGTTATCCCACCGATCGACGTGGAAGAGCACATACTTCTGCCGCGTCGCAGAACAGTTCACCCTCCACGTAAATGACCAGGGCACATGGGAGACCACGAATGGCCCGCGCGGATAGAAGTCACCCACGCCATGCGTTGCCAGCAGGACGTGACTGCCTGTTCTGGCCTGCGCGACCGCGGGCGGGCTGCCCATGAAGACAAGCGCCAGCAGCAACGAGGTTGTGTGGCTTGTCATGGTTACAGCTCCCTTTATAGCGGCTCGCTCGAGACCCAGGGGTCGTTCGCAAAGTTCGCGGTTGCTCGACGTTAGCTATTCGGATCGCGCAGCAGAGCTCGGCAGTTACGGCGACACCTGATCCTGAGCACAGGCAGCGAACAGATCGGACCGAAGACCCGCGGGCACACCACCCTGGTAGAAGCGTTGATGCATGCGCAACTCGACGGTGGCCGCGATGCGGCAGAGCTGCGGGGTCATTGCCAGGGCACGGTCGTCCGACGTTACCTGTGTGGGTGGTTGTATGGCTGAAGAGGATCGCGCTCCCGATAGGGGAGCAAGGATGTCCTGACGGATGACAGTGCGGACGTAACGAGCATCCGATTGCTGCTTCACTCGGTTTGTCTCTTGCAGCGTCGTGCTAAGCATCAGGTCGAGTTGGTTGTTGATCGTGGAGAGGTCTGACATCATATGCTGAAGCTGGGTGTTGGTATCGCCTTCGATGTACACGCCCGAGAGCATCCCCATCGCCCGTTGGTTATAGGCGTACGGCACCTGGATCCCTCGCCGACCGGTCCAAATGTCTATGGTATTTGGTGCGAGAACGCCGTACATCAGGTTTGTCCATTGAGAATAGATGCCGGCCGCGTGTGTCGGTCCCGGGCGCGTCGCTCGTACCAGCAGCCCCCCAAGCAGCAGGAGGAGAACCCCAAGTACTACCGCTGCCGGTCGCCACGCCGTGGCGCCTCGCGTCGTCGTGGCCTCGCGGACATCCGGAGACGGAACGGCCATCAAAGATCGCACAGTTGAAGTATGCAATACGCGCTACGTCGGTGCAACCTGCTACTTCTCGCTGCCAGGTATCGCTTTAGGTTCTGCTCAACCGCAACCGCTCACGCCTCGATGCTCATGTTTTGGAGTCCTGGTAAGCGGAACCGTCGCAAGCGATCCCACTGCTTCAGCGCGGCGAGGAGTGGATCGACGTGCCATTACGCTAAAGTCTGGGACAAGGCACGTTGGTTCCCGTCCTCATCAAGCTGCGTTACAGCGTACCTCCAATCCCCGTTAGCTAAATTGATGACACGTTGTCTGTCGCTCCTCCTGCTGCTCCTACCCGCTTTTCCGGCTTCTGCCGCTGGTTCGTCCCACACCGTCTGGTCCACGTACTATGGATCCGAGGGCTCCTACCTGGGGCAAACGGTGGCTGTGGCACAGGACGGCAGTATCGTGCTGGGAGCAGCGTATGCCACGGACTGCACCCACAACTGCCAGGCGGCCGCCCACGGCTTCATCCTGGACCTAGCCGCCGACGGGCGTACCGTCCAGTGGCGCAAAAATTTTCCCGGTTATATCAACGCCCTGGTCATTGACCCGCAGGGTAACATCGTGTTTACCGACACGACGACCAGGCTGACATTTCCGGTTGTGCACGCCTTTCAGCGTCACGCCAGGGGCCAGGCCGCCGTTGTTGTCAAGCTCTCGCCGCACGGCGACATCCTGTTCAGCACCTACCTGGGGGGCTTCATCACGTCTGGCAGTGCCATCGCCACGGACCCGGCGGGGAACGTGTACGTGGCCGGCTCGACCTCGGGCCGGACGCTCCCCACCGTTCAAGCCGTCCAGCCGCACTGGGGCGGCCAGACTGCGCCCAACAGCTATGGCACTGATGCCTTTATCGCTAAGTTCACTCCTTCTGGGCACATCATCTACAGCACCTACCTCGGTCGGAAGCAGAACGATGAGGCCAACGGGATTGTCGCCGATGCTGCCGGCAACGCCTATATCTCCGGCTGGACCGCCTCGACTCACTTTCCCACCGTCCACCGCCTGCCTGGCACCGCCTGCGGCGGTGCCAGCGCCTTCTTGGCTCAAATTGCTCCGTCCGGCGGCCATCTGCTTCGGAGCACCTGCCTGTCTGATGCCGGAGGTGACTTCTACACGCATCTGATTCTCACCTCCGACGGCTCCCTCTTCCTCAGTAACAACAGCCGGCGTCTCTTGCGCCTCGCACATAACCAACTCACAGCTTTTGGCAGCATCCCCCATGCATTCTCTGTCATTTCCATGGCTCCCGGCCCAAACGGCTCCGTTCTGCTCACGGGCTCCGTGCCACAGGGCGACAGACGCACGTGTGGACGTGAGGACCACAGCCATCAATGCAGTGATGCGGGAGTGTTGGAAATAGGCGCCAGCGGCAAGACGCTTCTCACCGTACACCTGGGAGGGAAGGCCGATGACGAGGCGCACGCGGTGGCCGCGATCGGCAGCGACATCGTTCTCACTGGCATGACCGCTTCGACCGACTTCCCGGTGCAAGCACCAGTCCAGGCAACGAACGGCGGCATCTTCTCGGAATACAATAGCGGCCCCGTTGATATGTTCATCACACGCGTTTCTGCCCCTTAACCTCGCGTAGATGTTGGGTCGCGTGCACTCCCAGCACAGACATCGCCCGAGCTGGAGCCGCACGTAGTTGCCATACCAACAGCAAACCGGGCGCCGATGCCTCGTGAACCTTTCGTCTTTGTCTTGAAAACGATCAAACGTGTCGCAGGATTTGCCGACTGTTTCACCGGCCTGCCCCAATTACGAGACGGGCCACGTCCCGCTTTCGAGGAGTTGTCGCGTGCTGGGGCCGATCTGTTCGCGAAGAACTGGGTGCTGAGAGGAGAGAACCGCATCGTGGATGCGCTGGACCTGTTTCGGACTGGTGTTCCGCGGCAGTGCCTGGACCGGAAAGAACCGAATCTCATCTGCCTCAGGAGACGTGGCCATCTCTCCCCCCACTACCCGGCATATGAACGAAAAGACTATCTCGGACTGCTCGGGCTTTGAGTAGAGCCCTGCCAGTCGCTTAATTTCGACCACCAGGCCAATCTCTTCACGCGTCTCGCGGACGGCTGCCTCCCACGGAGACTCGCCCTGCTCGACCCCTCCGCCGGGGAGGTTCCAGACGTCTATATCGCGGCGATGGCAGAGGAGGACGGCACCGTACTCGTTGAAGATCAGGGCAAAGGCGCCGAGTCGAAACATGCCCGATGGTACCATCGGGTCCGCAGCGGGCGTCTCAAATACTTTGAATCTTGTTGAAATGGATGAACAACGGGTCCCGCACGGTTACTGCTCCGTGGACGTTCGTCATTCCCCGCCGTGTGGCCACGAGGGGTGAAACCAGCGGGCCGTGTGGCATGTCCTGCGGATGGGCCAGAGGCGCCACACCACTGGGCCAAAGGTCAAGTTCAGGCTTCCTCTGGGACATCGGTCGCTGCTGCCGGTACGAGCAGCACGGGAACCGTGCCTCCCCGCATGACCCGGTCGGCTACCGTGCCGAGCGCCCAGCGGGTGAGGCCGGAACCTCCGTGGGAGGTCATCACAACAGTGTCGATGCCGGCGTCGCGGACATAGTCGAGGAGGACCGTGGCGGCGTCGCCGTCGAGGCGTTGGACGCTGACCGGCTTTCCCGCGCTCTCCTCACGCGTCCGTGCTTCGTCCAGGTAGGCGTTGGCCTCTTCTCGCTGCGCCGCGATTACCTCTGCGTAGACGTTCACCGGCGCGCCGAGCCTATATGCCTTCACTGCGGGCGGCAGATCGACGACGCGCACCAGGTGGAGCGTCGCGTTTGTTACCGCCGCAAGTTCTCGGGCATAGGGAAGGGCGCGCTCGGCCAGTTCCGATCCGTCCAGAGGCACCATGATGCGGTCGAACATGAGGTTGCACTCCTTTCCGCGGTCGTACGGAGCCAATCGGTCTAACTCCCGTCACTCTTGCGCAGTGACATCGAGAGCGGTGATCGATTCGGCGCAAGAACCGGACCAGTGTGTCGTATAGCTCGGTTCCGCACCGGCATGAATCTTGCCGCTGCTCCTTCTGCCCTCCCGGAGGCACGCGGCTGGGTCGGAACCGTGTGGAGCGGCAGATTGGACAGGGGACGTTATGCAGATAGCGGCTGTTGCGCTTCGGCTGAACCTCAATGTTCTTGACTATGGCATTCTGGTGGTGTACTTCGCGCTAGTTATCGTCATCGGTATCCTGGCGCGGCGGGCGATTGTCACCAGCGAGGATTTTCTGCTGGCCGGGCGTTCCCTGCCCGCCTGGGTCACCGGCCTCGCGTTTATCTCCGCCAACCTGGGCGCGATCGAAATCCTCGGGATGGCGGCAAACGGGGCGCAGTATGGGTGGTCGACTGTTCACTTCTACTGGATCGGCGCCGTGCCGGCGATGGTCTTTCTGGGGGTGGTCATGATGCCGTTCTACTACGGATCACGGGTGCGGAGCGTCCCGGAATATTTGCTCCGCCGCTTCAATGCTCCCACGCACCTGTTCAATGCGCTCACCTTCGCCACCTCCAGCGTGCTCATTGCCGGGGTGAACCTGTATGCGCTGGGCATTATTCTGCAGTCGTTGCTCGGGTGGCCGTTGTGGGCAGCGATCGTTATCTCGGCGGCCTTCGTGCTGGCCTACATCACATTGGGTGGCCTGTCCGGGGCGATCTACAACGAAGTGCTGCAGTTCTTTGTGATCCTCGCCGGCCTGATCCCGATCGTGGTGGTTGGACTGGTGCGAGTTGGAGGATGGAGCGGGTTCAAGTCCGCCGTTACCCACACGCCGCTGGGCGCCGATGCCTTCCACACTTGGAAGGGGACGGGCATCCCGTGGTCGAACCCGCTGGGCGACTGGATCGGTATCGTCTTCGGGCTCGGCTTCGTGCTCTCGTTCGGCTACTGGACCACCAATTTCGCGGAAGTGCAGCGGGCCCTCTCCGCCAAAGACCTCTCCGCCGGGCAGCGGACGCCGCTCATCGGGGCCTTCCCCAAGATCTTCATTCCCTTCCTGACCATCATTCCCGGCTTGATCGCCCTGATTCTGGTGCCCAACCTCGGTAAGGCCTCAGGCCTTCCCTATAACGACGCGATCCCACTGCTCATGAACAAGTTCCTGCCCAATGGAGTGTTGGGGGTGGCCATGGCGGGCCTCCTGGCGGCGTTCATGGCCGGCATGGCGGCGAACGTCTCTTCCTTTAACACGGTCTTCACCTACGATATCTGGCAGGACTACATCCGCAAGGATCGTCCCGATGTGTACTACCTGCAAGTTGGCCGGGTGGTCACGGTTATCGGCGTGCTGATCGGTATTGGAACGGCGTTTATCGCGTCGGGCTACTCCAACATCATGAATTACATTCAGTTGCTGTTCTCGTTCTTCAATGCACCGCTGTTCGCGACCTTCATCATTGCCATGTACTGGCGGCGTGTCTCCCCCATGTCCGGCATTATTGGGCTGGCGTCGGGTACTGCTGCCGCCGCGCTCGTTCACTATCTGGGTGTCTATGTGCCCTACTTCTATCCCGGCGGCCACATGGATGCCGCGCACGCCACCATCAACGCCCAGATGCAGAACTTCTATGGCGCGATTGCGGCCTTTGCGGTCGACGCGATTGTGACGGTCATCGTCAGCCTCCTGGGCAGGCCCAAACCGCTCTCGGAACTTGGTGGCCTGGTTTGGGGTGTACCGGACCCAAACGCGCCGGACCCGTCCACGGTGCCGGTGTTGCCCTGGTATGAGAGGCCATGGGTGATCGGTCTCGCTATCCTGGCCATCACGGTCGTACTCTCCGTGGTCTTCCTGTAACTTTGCGACGGAGGAGGAATCTGTCATGAGTAAACGCCCGATCGACCCGGCAGGGACAGCGGAACCGAGGTCAGCGGCGGCCAAGCTGTTCGACCTGCGCGTGCTCATCGGGGCACTGTTTACCTTCTACGGTTTGGTTCTGATCGTTGCCGGGGTTCTTGCCACATCCGCGGAACTGCATAAGGCCTCTGACGTCAATATCAACCTCTGGATGGGGATCGGCATGCTGGTGGTGGGCCTGCTGTTCCTGGCGTGGTGGCGCTTAAAACCATTGCGCCCGCCCTCTTAGTCTGAAACATCGCACTCTCTATCGAGCAGCAGGGCGTCGCCGCACTGCGATCCTTCTCTCAGCAACGGCAATGGCCGTCGTGGGGCGCGAGGTGGCGACGGACCCGGAGCTTGTGGCTTCCCCTTTCGGGAAATGGGGGCCGCGCAGCTACGCTGGCTGAAAACACGGAATGTGTGAGATGTCCACGACGATTCGGGTCGCTCGGCTTGACGATATTGAAGCCATGCAAACGGTCGAGCGTGCCGCGGGCTGTCTGTTTGCCCCCATCGGCATGGAGGACGTGGCCGCTCACGCCCCCCCTGTGGCCGCGGTTCTCGCACGCTATATTCGTGACGGACGGGCATGGATTGCCGAGGTCGACGGGCGACCGGTGGGTTACGCCGTAGTGGATCATGTGGATGGGTCCGGCCACCTGGAACAGGTGTCGGTCCATCCAGCCTATGGCCGGCAAGGACTGGGTCGCAGGCTGATCCAGGCGGTGGAGGATTGGGCAACCGCTGGGGGACTTCCGGCGCTGACGCTCCTCACGTTTCGTGATGTGCCGTGGAACGGTCCCTATTATGCCGCGCTGGGGTTCCGCCCGCTTGCGGACACGGAACTCACGCCGGGATTGGTGGCACTGAGAACTCATGAGAACGAGCTAGGTCTGGAGCGAGATGCGCGTTTCGCCATGCGCCTGAATCTGCCGCGCCCCGGGGCCACATAGAGAGCGACGGACGGAGGTCGGGTGCGTCGCGGTCGCTCAGGGAGTTGCTAGCGTGCGTTCGCTGCGTCTCGTGCTTGACTAAGCAACTCGGCAACTGAGGGAAAATACGAGGCAGGGGTACGCTGGAAAGCTTCCTTGGAAGCAGCCTCAAACAGCACGATTTCCTGGTCTCAATGAGCGCGAAGAGCCTCCCGTTGCGCTTCGAGTCGGAACGCCTCTGCAGCGGCACGTTCTTTGTTCAAGTACTCGCGAAACTCCACGATCTTCTGAGCGGGCCGGTCGTCGAGTCGTAGATTAGTACGAAAAAGCTCATGGTTCCGTTGCTTCCTTTAGCGCAAGAATGGCTGCCTCCAGCAATCGGATGAATTCTTCACGGAACTGTCGCAGTTCCGTGGGTACTTCAAAGGGATACACTTCCTGCTCTGCAATGTCTGCCACGACAACGCGGAAGCCAACGACGTCCTGTAGGGATGTGAGCCTGGTCGTCTGTCGCTGCAGCTTCGCGACTATCGAACGAAATTGCTGGTAGCGAACTGTTGGCTCGTCGACACGTGAGGGGAGGGCTGCACGAAATGCCAGTTCCACCCGGATGCTCGTCCCATGCAAATCGCCCCGTAAAGCGGTCTGGAATCGTGCCAGCAAGTCGAGGTCTTCATCGGCTGGAGGCTCGCCCGTGCGAAGTCGCTCTCCGAGCCTGTCTATCTGACTTCGCGTATACGCTGGATGGATCTCGGTCATGCGGATGGAGCTCTCAAATAGCCACTCTCAGTGCCAGCTCTAGCCCTCTGTCTCGACTGACTCGATTCCCTTTTGACAGAGACAATGCGCTTAACTTCCGGGAACCCGATCCCGCTATCTACTGTCAATCGACTCCGCTCCAAGAACCCTCCCTTTGTGGCAACCATTCGCACGACCTGTCGCCACGACCCATAACATTGTCTACTCGGGAATGCAACACCAATACGAAAGCGGCACTTCGTGTCTGGCCCGCCTCGGCAACGGGTACACGGCTCTGAGGTGGAGCGAATCGGCCGCAGCGCCTGCTCGAAAAGCCCGTCCCTCGCGCCAGGAGTCGCGTCAGGGAGGGGTTGCATGGTGACTCCGGCGCTGCACCTTCACGCGCAGCGCTGAATAAGCTGTACAGGCGGGCGGGACGCGTTCCATGCCCGATGCCTTGCCCTCGGCTGGCGCTGATAGCATGAGTGAACGAATCGCGCTCCGGTGGCACGAGCGCGACAGCTGGAAAGAGCAATGTACGATGGGCTGTATTGTCGTCATGTGGCCGGCAAAGAGCGTCTGGGCGGCGACGATCACTGGCACGTCTGCCTGAGCGCGTTGACGCCTCAGAGCACCGTGGTGTCGGCCTGCGTCGGCACAGGTATCTCGTTCGAGTTGGCGCTGGCCCGGCGTGTCGGTTGTCGCATCCAGTTGCTTGATCCCACGCCGACAGCGTTGCGCACTACGGACCTGGCCGAAAATCGGCATCCCCTGGTCGACTATCGACCCGTGGGCTTGGCGGGCGCCGCCGAACTCCGCTCCTTTGCCCCACCGCACGACGAGGCGGAAGGGTCTTTTTTTGTGGAGCAGGGCCAGGCGACCGAAGGTATCTGGCTGCCCTGCGAAGATCTCGCCACTACCATGCGCGACAGTGGATATTAAAGCATCGATCTACCGAAGATGGACATCGAGGGATCGGAGTATGAGGTGGTCGAGCAAATCGTCGGCGCTGGATTACCGTTTCGGCAGCTCTGCGTGGAGTTTCATCCCCGGCTCTCGCCGCGCACCGCCGACCGCACACGTCAGAGCCAGCGGGATCTGCGGCGAGCGGGCTACCGTCTGGTCCACCGGGAGCGAAACGACCACACCTTTCTACGCAACACGGATTGACGCGCTCGAACGGCGTCCGGCATGCAATTCCTTTGGTGAGATCGCTCGACTACACCCCACCACAGCACGGCATCGGTAGAGAGCAGACCGGCAGGACGGCAACTATGAGCGGCCCACGTGCGATGCGCAGAAAATGCGATGCGGCGTGCCCACGGCCAGGGGGGACTGCTGCCCAAGCGTCGCGATGGCCGATGCTCTCAAAACCGGGTTCCTATCGGCGTGCTCCAGCCGAGCTTCGTCGCTAGCCACCCGGGCTCTTACCCAGTAGAACGTTTCCACACAGCGTCTGTCCGGTTCTGGAAGACCATGCGCCACCGGGGACTGCCGTGCAGTGCTCGGATCAGTCGGTTATAGCGCTGACGCCGGGAGAGAACCAGGTACGTAGCGTGCAGATGATTCGCTCCTAGCACTCGGTCGAAGCAGGGGAGCGAGCCCTGGCTGGCGCACTGCTGCTGGGCGTTCAACTCGATAATCTGCGGGTAGAACCGGTTGGTCCATTCAGCGCCCCAGGACGCGATATCAGGGGAGCGGTGGAAAAGGTAGGGGTACCACTCCATGGCTTCCACCGGCTGGGCAACGGGCAGAAAGATCGCGCTCGGCGCCGTGTGGGTCTGCATCCAGTGCCCGACGCGCACGTCATCCAGGGTGAAGTACGCCCGCTGATCGAAGGTCCACCTGGTGACGCCCAGGAGCGTGGAGAGCATTACGCCGGCCACCAGCGCGAGCCCGACAGCACGAAGCGGTGGCGTGACCCGACGGCGCCGCAGCCCGGCTAAAAGATCTCGCACGACCATGGCCGCCGTCAGCGCCACGATGATCGCCAGAAAACGGTCGGCTTCGCCCATCGTCACCAGGACCAGCACAAACCAGAGGGGTAGCAGCCATTGCCTGCTGCGCGTTAGCTTCCATAGGCCGTAGAAGCTAAAGGCGTACTCGGGCCACCACGGCGCCGGCGTCAGGTCGAGATGCAGCAATTGGAAAACACCCATGGGATGAGTGACGAGCAGGTGCGGTACGCGCTGGGCAGTATGCGGCGGCAGGCCAAAAACGAAGATTCCGAGGTGGGTAAACAGAAGATAGAGGAAGGTGAATGGCTGTTTGAAGGTGGTGATGCCGAGCAGCCCGCCGTGGCTGTGCAACGGGTTCAGCATGATGGTCAGCCCATAGCGATCGAGCATCATCGCCCACCAGACGGCGGAGAGCAGGAACCCTCCGACCACGATGCCTCCGCTGATCGCCACGCGGCGCCGGAACTCCTCTCGTGGTCCGCCGGCCAGGGCCAACGCACACAGGGTAAGGAGAAAGAACACCGGGTACATCGGATGGCTGCAAATGGTAGCGGCCAGCGCCAGCGCCGCTCCTCCCACCTGCCACGCGGTGCGCGTCCGCATCGCCCGGACCGTTAACCATAAACCGGTGAGCGTCCACAGCAGCGCAAAGCCGCGCACACTGCCGTCTGCGCGAATCTGCCAGGTCAACAGAATAAAGTTGGTGATGGTGAAGAGGGCGCCCAGAGCTGAAACCAGTCGTGACCGAGAGAGTTCCCAGAAGAGGAGGGAGAGTGGGAGCACCGCAGACACCGTGAAGACCACAGGAGCGACTCGAAGGTAGGAGAACGCCGGAACGTGCAATTGGTGCACGAACAGGGCTTGGGTGTATGTGGCCAGAGGCGGATAGGCAAACGGAATGCCACCGGGGCCATAGTACGGAATGGTGTGGGGCAGCACGTAGCCGTGCGATGCCGCCAGATCGGCCATGAGAGCGTAGAGACCCGCCACACCGTACGGCAAAGAGGAACGAAATGCCATCACGAAGTACAGCGCTGCGACGTCGGCAATGAGGCATGCTACGTACGGCGCCAGGGGTGCTCCGAAGTCTGCCGGCTCACGTTGAGGCGAGGCAGAAGCCAGGTCTGGCCCCGTGGTTATGCGACGTGCCCCGACGCGCCCTGTTGCCATGCGATCTCCCCCGAGTCTCCCGGCGCCAACACGCCGCTCGTTTCAATCATTGCACGAACACTGCGCCATGGCTGAGTACCGTTGCCAGAACTGATCTACTCTCACAGTAGTCGCGACAGCGAGAACGACGGCTGCGAAGCGCCCCCCGATCGCAAGGAAATGCCGTCCAGACGGTCAGCGGTCAGCCGCGGCGATACGGCCCAGCGTTGTGTGTGATACTCTCTGAAAGACGTGAGGGGACCCTTATACTGCAGCGCCGCGGATTGCGGTAGCCGACTCAAAAATCCGGTCCGTCGCAAAACGTGAGGAGACATCTGAAACGGCGAGAAACCGATTGGCCCGTCGCCGCAAAAAGGGTGTTAGCTGCCCATGACGCGAGAAATTCTTCAGCAAACCGTTGAGGTTGTCTCACCGTCATCGCCGCCCGTGCGGGGAAGTGCACCATCGGGCGCGCTCAGTAGTGGGAGCCGCGCGACCGATGTCGTCTGGTCTGCGCTGACCGGACGGCTTCCCGTCTCCGTCATGATCGTGGCGTGGAGTACCCTGGTCCTTTTCTTTGCTCTGGTGTTCATCGCCAGGCTGGCCGGCGGCACGATGATCTTCGACGAGGGCATTCTGCTCACCTACCCGTGGGTTATGAACCACGGGTTGCTGCCGTATCGGGACTTCTGGGCAGGGTATCCGCCCGGCGGCTACGCTGTCCTGGCGTTTCTCTTCCGGATTTTGGGGGAGAGCCAGGTGATCGAGCGAGTGATCGGTGGGCTGTTTTGGGTGGGAATCATCCTGCTGGTCAATCGGATGCTGACGGGATCCTGGTTTCGCTTCTCGCTGATCGGCACCCCCACCGTAGCCACGCTTCTCTTCTTTGACGGCAGCCAGCCCTTTGCCTTGACCATGAGCGTTCCCTTCCTGCTCGCAGGGCTGTGGTGGGTGCGTCGCCCTCCGCTGGCGGCCCTCTTCTTCCTGATAGGAGCGATGTTCCGTTGGGAAGTGGGTGCCATAGGGCTGATTGCGCTCGGCATCTACGGCGTGATCCTCAGTCTCAATGCGCGGCGACTGTGTCTCCGGGTCTTTCTCACCGGTAGCATTTTGCTGCTGGTGGCGCTGGCCCTGAGCGTGGCGGTACTGCAGGCCCTTACCGGGGACCACGCCATCGACCAATTCGTGGTGTATCAGATCGTCACCGGGCAGGCGGCACGGACCCTGGCCCTCGTTCCGCCTAAATATGGTGTCATGCCTCTGCCTCTCTCGATGCTCGTGCTGCTGGGGCCGCCGATCATGGCTCTGGTTGCCTGGCTGCGCCGCTCTCCCTTCCTGGTGGCGACCAATGTTGCCTTGATGGGCGATGCGCTGCAATTCCTCCACCGCGCCGATGCTCTTCATCTTGCGTTTGTTGCAGTCGTTATTGTGCCCTGGCTCCTGTACAGTTTGGCTGAGCTCTTCGCGCCTCTGAGACAGCACGAAGCTCGTCTGGTCGCCGCTGCACGATCGGTCAGCACCAGGTGGAACCCGGTGGCTGGCGCCATCGTTCTGCTCATGGGACTGTATATAGGTGGATACATCGCTCTCCGTTTTGCCTATGGCGCTGCCCGCACAGATCGATCGCTTGCTATGCAGGGGGTGCCGAACACGGTTCACCTGGGATCGCGGACCATACAGGCAAACGATCCGATTGAAGCGCAGGATACGGCCTCTCTGGCGAGTTATCTGACGCATCATGCTGCTCCGCGGGATCGGATCTTTGCCGCCCTCATCGATAACCGGCGGACGATGGCTAACTCAACTGTCCTGTATTTCGTGCTTGATCGGCGTCCGTGCAGTAAATATCTGGAGTTTGAGCCGGGATTGGAGAGCGCGTCCGGGGTGCAGCGCCAGATCATCGGGTCCCTGTCTCACTGCCGGTGGACCGTGCTGTGGAAGCACGGCTGGCAATATGAGCCGAACACTAGCCACAATTTTGGCAGCAATCTGCTGAATGAATACCTTCAGCAGCACTATCGCACCGTGCTCAACAACTCCACGTACCAGCTTCGCCGCAGGTGTACCGGCGCCGGTTCGAACTGCGGCGGCGGGTAAATGCCGGCGCCGTATGATCATATTCTGGTGACCGGTGGGGCGGGCTTTGTGGGATCGACTCTGGCCCTCTCTCTCCGGGAGCTGTATCCTGCGAGCCGCGTCACCGCCTTTGATAATCTGCGGCGCCGCGGCTCGGAGACCAATCTTTCCCGCCTGCACGCTGGTGGAGTCACCTTCGTTCACGGCGACGTTCGCACTCCGGCGGATCTTTCCGTCGTCGGCCCGGACATCGACCTCATCGTGGAATGTTCCGCGGAACCATCCGTGCTGGCGGGATTCGGCGACGAACCAAGCTACGTGGTCGATACCAACCTGGGGGGGACGGTTCATTGTCTTAACCTGGCGCGGCGCACCTCCGCGGACATGGTCTTCCTCTCCTCCAGTCGGGTGTACCCCACGGATTCCCTGAACAGGATCGCCGTTCAGGAAGTGGAGACACGCGTCACTATCGACGCCGGCCAGGAACTGCTCGGCGTGTCGGAGCGCGGGATCAACGAGAATTTCTCGCTCTCGGGGTCACGGACGCTCTACGGCGCCACCAAGCTGTGCTCAGAGCTCATTATCCAGGAGTACGCTGCGATGTACGGACTGCGGGCTATCGTCAATCGGTGCGGTGTCACCGCCGGGCCACGACAAATGGGAAAGGTAGAACAGGGGGTTTTTGCGCTTTGGGTGGCCAAGCACCACTTCAAGCAACCGCTCTCGTATATCGGGTGGGGCGGGGACGGAAAGCAGGTGAGAGATCTCCTCCACATCGACGATCTTGCCATGCTCATCGAGGTGCAGCTACGCGATTTCACCCAGTTGGCCGGATCCACGTTCAACGTCGGCGGCGGGACCGCATCCAGCCTCTCCCTGCGGGAGACGACCGAACTGTGCCGCCAGATTACGGGCAACACGGTACCGATTCACCGAGAAAAAGGGAACCGCCCCGGGGACATTCGCCTCTACATCACCGATAATCAGCGCGTGCAGACTGCGACCGGCTGGAGTCCCAGGCGTACGCCAGCCGATGTGCTAGAGTCAATTTACCATTGGATCCGGGCGGACGAAGACTCGCTCCGTCACCTCTGGACGGCGTAGAAGCGGAAGTATATGTCTGTGGTGATCGTCACCGGCGCCGCCGGTTTAATTGGGTCAGAGACTGTACAGTTCTTTGGAGGACAGGGTTTCCACGTCGTGGGGATCGATAACGACATGCGTCGTCACTTCTTTGGTGAGGATGCGTCCACCGCGCCGAATCGAGCGATGCTGCAGCGCCGTTTCCCCAGCACGTACGAGCACCACGATCTCGACATTCGCGATGAGGGAGGAATAGACCGGCTCTTCCGCCGCTACGCTCGCTCGATTGTGCTGGTGGTCCATACCGCGGCGCAACCGTCGCACGACTGGGCCGCGCGTGAGCCGATGACCGACTTCACCATTAACGCGACGGGCACGCTGATCCTGTTGGAGAGCACCCGGCGTCACGCGCCCGAGGCCGTCTTCATCTTCACCTCAACCAACAAAGTCTATGGCGACACCCCGAATCAACTGCCATTGATTGAGCTGGACACCCGCTGGGAGGCCGATCCGAGCCACCCCTTCGCCGCCGAGGGAATCGACGAGACCATGAAAATTGATACGTCGACGCACTCCCTCTTTGGCGTCTCCAAGGCTGCCGCCGATCTGCTGGTGCAGGAATACGGCCGCTACTTCGGCATGTCCACTGCCTGTTTTTGGGGAGGCTGTCTGACCGGGCCAAATCACGCCGGAACGGTGCTCCACGGCTTCCTTTCCTATCTGATGAAGTGCGTGGTTACCGGCAAGCCATACACCATCTTCGGCTACCAGGGGAAACAGGTGCGCGACAATATTCACAGCGCGGATTTAGTGACTGCTTTTAACCAATTCTTCCTGGCGCCCCGGGTGGGAGAGGTGTACAACATGGGTGGTTCGCGGTACAGCAATTGCTCGATGCTGGAGGCGGTTGGGCTCTGTGAGGAACGCGCCGGGCGGAAACTGACGATAGAGTACTCGGAAACAAACAGGATCGGCGACCATATCTGGTACATCAGCGACACGCGCAAGTTCAAGGAACAGTATCCGGGGTGGGTGCAGCAGTACGATCTGGAGTCCCTCATGCGGGATATCTACGAGCGCAACGTCGAGCGATGGCTGGCTGAAACGACAGTGGTTTCATGACGAACTCTGTAGACCTTGAGCGGATCTACGCCCTGCGCTTCACGCCGGACATCGCGTTCCGGCAAGAGATGTGGCAGATCCTGTGCTCGGGGTTTTTCCAACGCTACGTCCCAGTCCGTTCCATCGTGCTGGAGATTGGAGCCGGCTACTGCGAGTTCATCAACAACATTCAAGCGGCAAAAAAGATTGCGGTTGATCTCAATCCCGACACCGGACGATATGCCGCTGGTGACGTCCAGGTTTTACTCACTCCCTCCACCGATCTTTCTGCTCTCGAATCATCGTCGATCAATATTGCCTTCGCCAGTAACTTCTTCGAGCACCTATCCCGCGAAGACATCCTTGGTACCATGCGCGAGGTGCGCCGCGTTCTGACACCGAATGGTCGGTTTCTGATTCTTCAGCCGAACTATCGCTATTGCTATCGAAAGTACTGGATGTTCTTCGACCATGTCACCGCGCTCGACCACGACAGTTTGGCGGAGGCACTGGCGACCGCTGGATTCGAGACGGTCCAGATGATCCCGAGGTTTCTGCCGTATACCACCAAGAGCCGCATGCCCAGGATTCCCAGCCTCATTAAAGCCTACCTTCGGTACCCCGTTGCATGGCGCTTTTTAGGCCAGCAGGCGTTTGCCGTGGCGCGAATTGCCGGGGGAGATGGACGGGCATGACGCTGTCCGTGGTGATTCCGGCACACAATGAAGCGGAAGCTCTTCCTGCCACGACGCGGGCGCTCCATGCGCTCCTCACGCGCGAAGGAACAGCCCACGAGATACTGGTGGTGGACGATCACAGCACGGATGATACCGAGCGTGTGCTGCGGCAATTGACCGAGGAGATGCCGACGCTTCGCTGTGTCAAGAACGCCCGGCCCGGCGGGTTTGGCTATGCCATTCAAACTGGCTTACAGGAGTACCAGGGCGACGCCGTCTGCCTCGTCATGGCAGACGCGTCGGATGATCCGGCCGACGTAGTCACCTACGCACGGAAACTGGAGGAAGGCTACGAGTGTGTTTTCGGGTCGCGGTTCCTGCCGGGGAGCATGGTCGTTGATTATCCGGTTCACAAGCTCGCGGTCAATCGTCTGGCGAACTGGTTCATTCGCACCCTGTTTGCCTTTTCCTACAACGATACGACCAACGCCTTCAAGTGTTATCGTCGTGAGGTCATCGACGGTATCCAGCCGCTGCTGTCCTGTCATTTTAATCTGACGGTCGAGTTGCCATTGAAGGCAATCGTCCGCGGCTACTCGTATGCGGTGGTCCCCATCAACTGGCGGAACCGCACGACCGGTGTGTCCAAGTTGAAGATCAAGGAGATGGGGAGCCGCTACCTTTTCATCGTTTTGTATGTCTTCCTCGAGCGCCTGCTCTCTCGTGGCGACTACCGTCGTGGCGACGAACCGTGAGTTGCGAGTATCGATGCAGCGAAGCGCACCAGCGAAGATTGAGTCGGAGAGACATAATCCCCATTTCTCAATGGCCGGTTGATGGTAGAGCGGACGGCCGAACGTTTGCGCGGCTGTCCCTCGGATTGGCCAGTGCCTCCCGGTACGCCGCGACGGCGTGGTTGCCGTATGTGATCCAGCCGCCCATCGACCGTATCCGAACCAGGGCGTTCTGGCCCATGGCGGCGCGGCGTTCCGGCTGCTCGTAGAGCTGCACGATGGCCTCTCGTAAGGCCGTCACATCACGCGACGGAACGATCAGGCCTTCAACTCCGGAGGTGAACAGGTCTTCGGCGCCGGTGGCGGTGGTGGCAATGACCGGCACACCACAGGCCATGGCCTGCGCCTGGACCAGCGCCAGCCCCTCTTCGAGCGAGGGCAGAACCAGGACCGACCCCTGGCTGAAGACATCGGCCAACTCGAGCCGAGGGATAACGCCCAGGAGCCGGATCCTATTGGCGTGGCGCTCCACGATAGCGCGCGCGTCGTCGGCGATCCCGCCAACCAGCACCACTTCAAAATTGGGAAGTCGCAGCTCGGCAGTAGCCTCCAACAGGTACTGGATTCCCTTGCGCAGGCTGGCGCTGCCCACGAACAGCACCCGGAACGTGCTGTCACGCTTGGCAAGCGGTCGATAATCCGAGAGATCAACGCCGTAGGGGAGGCGGATCAGCTTATGGGTCGGAATTCCCTGCTCGACGAAGCTGCGTAGGACGGCCGTGGATGGCACGGTGATGTAATCCGCTTCCTCGTATGCTTCCAGTTCGTTCTCGATGAGTTTCCCGTCCATGGGGTTGCCCTTGAAGCCGAAAGGGATGCCAAACCGCCCGTACTCTTCAACCAGAGTGTCGCGTTGGGCCAGGATATGAGTCGAACCACGGTCGCAGATGGCCAGCGAACCTTGCCGGCGCGCGGCTCGCAACACCTCCGGAGCCCAACTCGAGCCCGCAACCACCACGTCGCACGGTTCCAGGTGACGGGCTACCCACCGGCTATAGTCGTCCATGGCGGGCGCATTGAGACGCCGGGACAGCGCATGGACGCCGCGCCGCTCGAGCAGCAAATAGGCGGTGGTTGGCAGCCAATGCGCACGAACCAGCCAGGGTTCGACTTCATACACGCGTGATGGTGGATAGCCGGAGTACAGGCGCTGCAGATGGCCGTGATTGGCCAGTTGGCGGGCCAGCTCGAAGTAGTGGAAGCGTTGCTGGGCGCTGACAACAACCTTCATGGTGCCGGGCACTCGGTCGGTCATCGGATGGGCGTCCATGAAGGAATGTTCGCTTGAGAGATCATCGTACTACTATGAGTAGGCTACACCATTGGCGCTCCCCAGGACGAGAATGCTGGGACTGGAACAAGTACCTGCGGGCGCCAGACGTCCCTACACCGGAGGGAACGTGACCTTGTTCGTGCATGCAAGTGATCCGCTGGTAATCGCTCGTCGTAACAGTTGCCTGCGCGCAGAACTCCGTGGTGGCAGTTCTGCCCATCGCGCCACCGCGTGTGTGCAGGGAAGTCTCGGTGGCGTCTGGCCAGCCCGACTTGATTGAGTAGCCGCGTGCGAATCGCGGCGTCATCTCTGCTCCACGCCGTGTTGCGGGGGCAGATGGGTTTTACCATGGGCTTGAACCTGCTGCTCATGGGGGCCAGTTTACTGTCCGGCAGCCTGGCTGCCCACCTGCTCGGTCCCACTGGGCGCGGACAACTGGCTGCCATTCAGCTCTGGCCTCTGGCGATCATGACTATTGGAAGCGGGGGACTTGTGGAAGCCGTGAGCTACTATTCCGGTCGCTTCCGCGAGCAGAGCGGTGTCTTCGGGATCACGGCAATGGGCATGCTGACGGTCCTGGCCATACCTCTGGTGCTGATCGGCATCGTGGCGATGCCCCATCTGCTGGCCGCCGAGCCCAGCCGCATTGTCACCGAGGCACAGGTGTACATGTTCGTCGTGCCGATTCTCTTCTTTATTAACATTCCGCTGGCGATGCTGCGCGGACGCGGTGAGATGCGCGTGTGGAACGTGTTGCGCCTTACCCAACCAATCGGATACGTGGTTATCCTCCTGGTAGCGGCCTTCCTACCCTCCAACCGCGTCACTTTTGTCGCTTTCGCCATGTTTGGCTGGATCGCCGCCCATGTTCTGCTGTCGTTGGCGCTGTTGCGCTGGCGCCTCCCCGGACCCCATCGCTTCGACGGCGAGCAGGTTGGTCCCCTGATGCGCTACGGTGCGCTGTCTATCAGCGCAACCACGCCCTCCTGGCTCAATGGGCGCATGGATCAACTGGTGATGGGAGCCTTTCTTTCTCCGCAATTGCTGGGTCTGTATGCCGTTGCCGTGGCGTGGAGCCTGGCGGTGACGCCGGTTTCCAACGCCTTCGCGCAAGTTATTCTGCCCCGTCTGACCGGAGCACACGATAGTGCAGACGCGGCGGAACGATTGTGCGCCACGAGCCGAATCGCTTCGGGAATCAACGCGCTGATGGGTGTTGGGTTCTTGCTGATTACCCCACTGGCCGTGAATGTGGTGTTTGGTCCGTCATTTGCACCGGCGATCCCAGCCACTATGGTGCTGGTGGTGGCCGCGGTCTGTCTTGGCATGAACCAGTTTCTCGAGGAAGCGGTCCGCGGCCTGGGACGGCCTGGGTTGGCTACCGTGGCAGAGTTGTGTGGTTTCGCGGTGACTGCTGTCGGGCTCGCTGTACTGCTACCTCGATTCGGCATTCTCGGCGCTGCTCTGGCCTCGCTGCTGTCGTACGCAACGGTGCTGGTTATGCTGGTGGTCATTTTGCGACGCCGCCTCGGGTTGCGACCCAGAGATCTGTTGCTGCCCCGCCCAGCCGATGTGCGCTCCCTGCTGGGCCGATTCCGTCCGGCGCGGACTCACCCGGTCCGTGGCTAAACTTAGTATCGGGTGACGATGAGCTCTGGTTGAGTCGGGACGTGATGTCCAAGCAGCGTCAGACTGACGCCGTATGACCAGGGAACAGACCGGCTAGGATGGAAGCACAATGGTCGTGCAGGTTTCCCGTGATATTCCGCTACGTGTGCTCTCTTGGATCGTGGCGGGAACGTGCTGCATTGGCGCGCTCGTCGCGCTGGTCGCCATCGGAGTCGAGGCGGCGCAACAGAGTACGCTGCTACACGGCGTCTATGTAGGCGGCGTTACCGGATTGCTAGGCCTCCTGGTGGGCGCCGTGGGAGGATGGTTGATGGCGACGTCCTACTGGAGCAGGCTGTTCGCTCACCTAGCGGATGCCGCGGACCTGGACCTGGCCGGGCGTGGAACTGGTGGGGGTGGTCGAAGGCTTGCGTCAGCCGTTGCACTTGGCGTTGGCATCGTAGCGCTCACCGCGGGATTGGCTCACCTGGTGTTTTATGACCGAGTCGCGCCCTCTGCCTGGCTACGCGTAACAGCGCTTGCCCTGATATTGCTGGGCGCAGGGCTGTTGGAGATCACGCGGCGCTTGCGCCGCGTGGAACGACAGTTGCAGGTGGTGTATTACTGGGTGGGCTCCAACCGCGTTGGATTTCTTTCCGCACGGCTGGTCCCCGATGGCCAGATGCTCTAAACCACCAATACCACTTTGCTGGTCGTGCGGCGAGCGAGTCACGGTGTCCACGCCCGCAAGCCGCGTCGTGTGGTCAATGCTGGTGTCGATCGGCCACCGCCAGCTGTCCCATGCGATCGTGCAGCTCGGCTGCCGAAATCAATCCCCGATCTTCCAGAGTTCTCTCCAGCAGGTCGAGCCATTGCTTGAAGTCCGCGGGTTGGTCGTCGGAACCGAGTAGGCGCTCCAACGGCTCCCACTCGCAGATGCCGATGCCGGCCAGGGCACCGGCCATGGCGAAGACCCGAGCTTGCCATGGCTCGGCGAAGACCGGTTCACCGTTGCTGCGCGGCAGGGCGGTCTGAGCCAGGAGCCGCTGCGCTACGTCCGCACTCTTATTTCCGGTCACGCAACGCTTCCCTAGCTGGCCGGTACGGATTCAGCCACCCGAGCCACACCCACCATGGCATCGCGGCTCACCAACTGCGCCAACTCTTCCTCGGACAGGTGATCCGTGCCTGCTGGGCGCTCCGGAAGCACCATATAGCGGCACTCCGAGCTGCTATCCCAGACGCGAACCTCAACCTCTTCGGACACCTGCAGGCCAAACTCGCCCAGAACCTGGCGCGGTTCGATGACAATTCGTGAGCGGTAGGCGGTGCTTTTGTACCAGGTGGGTGGTAGGCCCAGCAGCTTCCAGGGATAACAGGAGCACAGCGTGCAGCAGACCACGTTGTGTATGTGGGGGGTGTTCTCCACCACCACGATACGGACGCTGTTATCGAGCCCCAACTCCGCCACGGCCGAGCGGCCATCGGCGAGCAAGCGCTGCTTGAACGCTGGATCGACCCAGGCCCGTGCCACGACTCGTGCGCCATGCATGGGGCCGATATCCTGCTCAAGATAGCGCAGGTACCGGTCAATTTCCCCGGAACCCACGATGCCTTTTTCCGTCAGCAGAGCCTCCAGCGCGCGCGTACGGTGCTCGATCTCCTCGGCGTGGTGGTCGTGGTGGTGCTGATGAGCGGTCATGACGCTGCTTTCCCTTTCTCTGGCTCGACATAACTTTCCCACAGGTCGACACAGACGCTGTCGCGCGCAGGTGCCTCGTCGCCCCACAGCTCCCGAGCGGAAAAGCGTACTGCGTACACCGGCTGATAGACACCGCCAAGCCCCAGCGCGTTGGCGTCCGGCAGAGCAAAAACGCCAAGAAAGCGCTCGACTATGCCTCGCTTGCCGCGCACATATCCCGGCAGCCTGGTATGGCCGGCTGGACGTATGGTCCGCGCTCGCACACCGTCGCCTGGGTGGAAACTCGGTTCCATCCTTTCCTGCAGCATCGACACAGGAGTAGATTGCTGGGGAACCGGCTGTGTTCCGGGCTGGGGAGCGGCCCCGTCGGTTCGGACGCGGAGTTCCGCTTCGGCAATCACACCCTTCTCGATCACATAGCGTTCCAGCGCGGTAAGCCAACGCTCGTAGTACGAGGACGAGAGATAGACGACCGGATCAACCCGCTCGATGGCATAGCGGAACTCATCCCAGTTGTACCGTTCGTCGACCACCGCACTCACCATGCCACGTACCCGCGCTTCCCAGGGCGCATGAAAGAGGGGCTCGTGATGCTCAATCTCTACCGGCCCAAACCCCGCCATACCGCCCATGTCGTGCACACCGTTCATGGCAGCCTCTCGGCGATCAAAACCTTGATCATCCGCCTCCCACCACGTCAACCGTCGTCGCTGGAGGATTGCTACCTAGACGTGACAGGCGGCCATTCCGCGCTTCGCCAGATACTGTTGGTGGTAGTCCTCGGCCGGGTAGAAGGTTGGTGCGGGGGTGATTTCGGTCACGATCGGCTTGCGGAAAGCGTTGGTTCTCTCCAACTCGTCCTTTGCAGCCGTCGCCGCGGCCTCCTGCTCCGGCGTGTGGAAAAACACGGCAGAGCGGTACTGCGAGCCAACGTCGGGTCCCTGTCGGTTACGAGTGGTGGGATTGTGGTTGGTCCAGAAAACCCGCAGCAACTCCTGGTAGGAGACCTGTGACGGATCGTAGGTAACCTGGACAACCTCCGCATGGCCGGTGCGATCAGTGCAGACCTCACGATAGGTGGGGTCTGGCTTGGCGCCGCCCATGTACCCCACGGCGGTATCGATAACTCCAGGGATGTTTCGGTAGGTCTCTTCGATTCCCCAGAAGCATCCCGCCCCAAATGTTGCGATCTGTGTAGTGCCGGTTGTTGTTTCATTCATACGCTATTGTACCACTGCGTCAATGCTGTGAGGACTATCACGTAGCCGGACGCAAGATGTCTCTTCGGACAACAGCCATCCTTTCTTATCAATCCCAAACATGGTTCTCATGCTCATCTAATGTCCAACTCGTACGATGGAGTTGCTTCCTTCCTCCACGCATGGCCGGCCGAGGGTTCTCAGGACTCCTCCTCTTGACACACGCAGAATGACCTCCCCTCGGCCGGCCCTCTGATTTTGTTGGTGGCAGTTACCTTCAAGAAGCGACGAATTGGTTAGCCGCGAGCAGTGAGATCACTATTGTCACGTTCTCGAGCCGTACTCCACGCACTGGTGAGAGCATCCGCGCCCGCTTACTGTCCCAGGCGCTCCAGTAAGCGGCAATACGCTCGCTGACCGCGCGCGAAGCTGCCGAGACGGAAAAATTCGTCGGGCGCGTGAAACTGCTCGTCGTTCAGACCGAACGCAAAGGTAATCGTGTAGGCGTCGAGGTACCGCCGGAAGATGGCGGTGACCGGTACGCTACCCCCCGTGCGGGTGCGAAGGGGCGGAGTACCGTACAGCTCAGCCAGCACTTCCCCAGCCGCATCCGCGGCCCAGTGTTCGCTCGGCAGCAGATAGGGATCGGCCGTGGCGGGTAATGGCGTCACGGTCACGCTCACGCCGGCCGGAGTGTGAGCCTCGACGTGGCGCACGAGCGCTTCGACGATCTTTGCCGGGTTCTGATTGGCGACTAACCGGCACGTGATCTTGGCGTGGGCCTGGTTTGGAATCACGGTCTTCACACCCTCACCCTGAAAGCCGCCCCAGATGCCGTTGATTTCCAGCGTGGGGCGAGCGCCCAGTCGCTCGGCTGGAGTGTAACCCGGCTCGCCAAAGAACGCGGTCACGCCCAGGGTTTCCTTCACTTGACCTTCATCAAACGGCACTGCCGCGATGCTGGCGCGATCGTCGTCGGTCAGCGGCGCTACATCGTCGAAGAACCCTTCGACCAGAATAGTTCCGTCCTCGGCCCGCAGTGAGGCCAGAATGTGGGTCAAACCCTCAATCGGGTTCTGTAGGATACCGCCGTATATGCCGGAGTGCAGATCGGTGCGGGCACCGCGGACGTCTATCTGTATGCCACACAAGCCCTTCAGACTAACCAGTTGAGAGGGACGATCTTCCAATAACTGGGCGCCGTCGGCACTAATCACCACGTCACAGGCGAACAGCGTGGCATTGGCCTGCACGAACGCCGGCAGATCGGGGCTGCCGATTTCCTCCTGGCCCTCGAAAAAGAACTTGAGGTTAAGCGGTAGAGAGCCGCTGGACTGCAGCAAGGCCTCGACCGCGAGAATCGGTATCAGCATATTCCCTTTGTCGTCCGACGCGCCGCGGGCATAAATTCGCCCGTCGCGGATGGTGGGCTCGAAGGGCGGCGCTGTCCACAGTTCGATCGGATCGACCGGTTGCGTGTCGAAGTGGCCATATATGAGCACAGTTGGCTTGCCGGGCGCATGCAGCCAATCGCCGTACACCACGGGGTGGCCGGCGGTGGGCATGACCCGCACGTTCTCGATTCCTGCCGTCGTCAGGCGGGCGGCCACCCACTCTGCTGCGTCTCGCACGTCGCCGGCATGCTGCGGTAACGAGGAGATGCTGGGAATACGGAGCAACTCGAGTAGCTCTCCCAGGTACCGGGTCTGGTTGGCGTCGAGATACGATTCACACGCGGTCATGGCATTTCTCCTCATCTTTCGGTCTACTGGCAACACGCTACTCTATGCCATCTACAGGAGTCACCCACAGCCCCGCGCTACGTGGAACGGATCAGACGTCGGGGCGCCATGGTATGGTCGGAAGGCTACGTGCGGCGCATTGACCGTCGAGCGAGATGAAGGAGAAGACATGGACTATACCCATTTGGGACGTACCGGACTGCTGGTCAGCCCGCTCTGTCTGGGCACGATGAACTTCGGGCAGCAGACCAGCGAGGAAGACAGCCATCGAGTCATGGACCGGGCACTGGAGCACGGCATCAATTTTTTCGACACGGCAAACGTCTATGGCGGCAAGACCGGTGAGGGCGTCACTGAACGCATTATCGGCAACTGGTTCGCCCAGGGGAACGGCCGACGCGAGAAGGTGGTCCTGGCCACCAAGCTCTACGGCGGCATGGGCAGCTGGCCAAATATGAACAAGTTGTCGGCGCTAAACATCCGGAGGGCCTGCGAGGCGAGTTTAATGCGCCTGAAGACGGACTATATCGACCTCTATCAGATGCACCATGTTGATCGGGAGACCTCGTGGGAAGAGATCTGGCAGGCAATGGAGCAACTGGTTCGCGAAGGAAAGATTCTCTACGCGGGCAGCAGCAACTTCGCCGGATGGCACATCGTGCAGGCGAACGAGGCGGCTCGACGACGCAACTTCATGGGGCTGGTAGCGGAACAGAGTCTGTATAACCTGATGGCCCGCACGGTCGAACTTGAGGTGCTGCCGGCCTGCCGGGCGTACGGGCTGGGAGTGATTCCCTGGAGCCCTCTGGGCGGCGGCCTACTTGGCGGCGCGCTGCAAAAGGTCGCTGGAGGGCGGCGCTCCAGTCCCGATATGCAGGAGCGCATTGAGAGCAATCGCGGGCAGCTCCAGGCCTACGAGGGCTTTTGTCAGGAATTGGGCGAACAACCGGCCGATGTGGCACTGGCCTGGCTAATCGCCAACCCCGTGGTCACGGCTCCCATCATCGGCCCGCGCACCGTGGAGCAATTGGATGGCTCCCTGCGTGCGCTGCAGATCGATCTGTCAGACGATGCGCTGGCGCGGCTGGATGAGATCTTCCCGGGACCGGGCGGTCCGGCGCCCGAGGCGTATGCCTGGTAGCGACCGCACCTCTTGTCCCCCGCTCCTCCACCATCGCCGGTAGAGGGGCGGGGGTGAGGGTTCTTCTCCCTACCTCACGCATCTCCCAATCACTCGGTGCTGGCCCTTCTTACACTTCCTGTGCAGCGGCGCATAGGTTGGGCCGGAGTTCGAGGTGAAGGCTGTGAGGTAGCCGGACTGATCCGTGACGTAGAGCACCCCGTTGGCCACGATAGGGCTCTGCCAATGGATACTGCCGATGGACGTATTTTTCCAGAGTTGGGCGCCGGTGGTCGGTGCCAGCGCCCGGATCAGTTGATCGGTCGCGCAGTACAGGACGTTGTTGGCGACGATGGGTGAGGTGCATCTGGTGCTCACGGTCCAACCGGTACCGAAGACCGGCACGCCGCTGGGATTGCTCACCACTTTGAGTCCCGAGATCCCAGAGTCGTTGGCCACGAAGACCCAAACGGTACCGGTACCCGGATCGGTCCAGGTCGCGGGTTGGGTCAGGACTTCACCTCCCTGGGGCACGTTAGTGTCTCCGCTCAACTCACCGCCGGTGTTGCCCACAGCTTTCTGGCCGCTGAGATTGTCGAGATTCAACAGGCGCAGTTCGCCGTCCTTGCCCGCCTGCACCGCGACGTTGCTGTAGGTGCTTCCCGAGATGGACGGTAGGATGGCCGGGTTGGTGCTGCCCAGGTCGGCATCGTAGTTCTGCAGGCTCTGGAAATCGGCCGGGGTGTACGAGTCGAGAGGATTGCCGTTCCCAGCGCCGGTGGCGTCTGGATTCAGCGCAAGCACGGAATCGCCCCAGTTAAAAGCACCCGGGCTGTATGGTCCGTTGCCGGTGGCGACATAGAGCCGGTTGTTGGCGGGATCGTAGATTGTGCCGGCTCGGGTCCAGATAGCGGTCTGCCGGGCGGAGCAACTGGGAGTGTTGGCGTAGTACACAAAGTGGACGTTGATCTGATTGCTGCAGTTGGCGTTGTAGACTTGCTGCGCGCCGCTGCTCAGGTTGATGGCGGTGATGTGTCCCTGATAGTCGCCATTGTCGCCGGGATAACCGCCGTTGGCAACGTAGAGATAGCTCTGGCCGTTCGTTGCGGTGGCAAGGGACAGGGCGGAGGAGCCCTTTTCATCCTGTGGCTTGTTGGTAGCCAGCTCCGGCCATCCACCGGTCGTTACCTCACTCCCATTCCCCACGTCGTACTTGTGGACGTATCCATCCAGCCCATAGGTGTAGACGTACTGCCGGTTGGGGTCGATGACCGGTGATGAGGTGGTATAGCAGGTGCTGCTGCCGCCGTTGATCTTGCAGCTTCCCGGGCCGTTTTGGTGCTCCCAGAGCTGTGCGCCGGTGCGAGCGTTCGAAGCGACGATATACCCCAATCGGGTGGTGACGAAGACCAGATCGGTGGTCCCCTGTGTGGTACTTACCGACCGAAGGTAGACCGGCGAGCTATCGGCAGTGTCCGGGAGCGACACCCGAAACAATTGAGAGAGCGTACTGACGTTCGACGCGGTAATGCTGGTTTCCTGCGTGTTGTTACCGTTATGTGATGGGTTCCCATCGAACTGCAGCCAATCGTAGGTCGTCGCCGCAGCGGCCAAGCCGCCGCCGGAGAGTACAGGGATTATCAGTAGGGTCGCGCCAAGCGCGACCCGTCGTATCAATCTCGTACGTCCCGCCCTTGATTCCATGGTCTACGCCCTTCCTTTATACCCTCTATCACGCGCTGTCTCCAGCCCAGCGGTATGCACACCACGTATCGGGGATGGGACAGCCTTTTGAGCGTTGCATTCACGGTAGTCCGTGAAGCGCCACTCTACGCGTAGTGTACTGGATTGAGGAGAATTAAGAGTTGACATGCTTCCCATCCGGCACAGTCTGGTGCATAGTATCTCTGGGAATGAATAATCGGCATCCCGTGGACATGTTGACCGAGATGGAATGTGACCTGATGCAGTGCTACTTCTTGAGCCGGCCGGTCGCCGCGGCTGATCTCACCATGTGGCTGCAGGGGAAAGAACCGGGCTCGCCGTCGACCGAGTAAGCCACGGGTCTCGCCATGGTCGTCATAGGTACTTACGAAGAATCTTTCCGGCCGGGCTACGGGGTAACTCGGAGCGCACCTCGACTATGTCGGGCATTTCCGCCGGCGGCACGCGTTCGCGCAGTTGGTAGAGAACGGCTGCTGCGTCGAGCGCCGCCGCCACCACGACTGCTCGAAGCATTGAATGCGGTCCACTCCCAGCCGGTACCACCGCCGCCTCTGTTACGCCGGGCAACGATTCAAGGACGCGCTCCAGATGGTCCGGGTCAATCACTCCTCCGGGAACCGGAATCAGTGGGCGGAGGCGGCGAACCAGGCGCAAGTGCCTCCCGTCGAAGGCTGCAATGTCGCCGGTGTGGAACCAACCGTGTCGGTCGAGGACCGGCGCTGGTTCCCCAAGGGTGACGTAGTGGGAGGCCACCGCCGGCGATCGCGCTAACAGTTCTCCGCTGTCCGCCAGACGCCATTTAAGGTGGTCGAGCGGTGCTCCTACCGTCGCCGGATCGGGTTCATCCGATAGGTCTAGCGAGATGGTGCCGGTCTCCGTCGTCCCATAGTCCTGGCGGATCGCAACGCCATGCTGGGCGAGAAATGCATCAAATAATCCGCCGGGTAGTGGGGCACCGGCGCTCAGGGCACAGCGGACGGTAGCCAGTGCAGGGGCGATAGCGGTGTCTCGAAGCAGCGCCTGATAGGTCGTGGCCAGGCCGAAGAGCAGAGTGAACGGTAGGCGAGGCGGCGGCTGTGGAGCGGTGTTTAGCGCCACGCTGGCGCCGATGGCGAGCGGCGCCAGGAGCCCACCCACCAGCCCATACGAATGTGAAATCGAGGAGGCGCACCATACGATATCGTCCGTGTCCAAGGTTAGACGCCTCGCTACCGCGTCGATTTCTACCAGAACGCCGCTACCGCTCCGCACGGCAAAACGAGAAGGTCCCAGCGAGCCAGAGGTCAGTTGGCCGAAGAGCGCGTTGGCCTCTCCGAGGACGGGTGAGACGCGGTGTACGTCCTCCGTACCCCCGCCACGGTACGTCCATCTGCCCAGCACTGTCGAGACATCAAATACCTTCCAACCAGGGAGGTTGAGACAGTCGTTCGTCGGGCCAAGCAACCGACGCAGGCCGGAATCGGTCAGCAGCGTGGTGAGTTCCTGGGCCGCCAGAGAGGGGGGGAATAGCAACGCCGGATGGCCCGAGCGCTCCGCGGCGAGCAAAGCTGCCACGGCGCCCAAGGTCCCAGACATAACCAGGCCGATCGCTTCGCCGGGTGGTAGGAGACGATCAAACTCGCGTGATAGACCGTCTATCATGTCGCCAAGTTGCCCATACGTGGCGCACCCGTCGATGCCGTACAGGGCATCACGGTCCGGTGATCGATGGGCGTGATGGAGGACGGAAGTTGAAATCACGTAGGAAGACTCTGTGGATGAGAATATACCAGTGAACTGGTACGGAGCTTCAGCATACTTCCACTGTGACCAATAGACAGTGCGCACCCTGGAGGCTTCTGGACGGCGTTAAAGGGGCGCGGGGGGGCCGTAGCTTCACCGGATTACTTTCAGGCTTGACCTGGGCCAGCGCAAAAACTTGAGACACACTTCGCCGGGCTTCACCGTGGATGCCGGCGGCACGGGTATGGCATGGTAGGCGACGTCATACAGTACGCGTCGCTGGAGCAGCTCGCCTGGGTCAGTTCCCTTGCACCGCTAGCTTCATAATATCGGCCTCCGAACCGCCCATGCATCCACTGCACCGGATCGTTGGAGAAAAATTGATCTATTCCTTAGTACCGCGTACCGCCGAAGTGTGGTATCTCATCGCCGTAAGGATGACTGCATGGAGATCACGCGACAGATCATCGTGTTCGACGCCGCCGATCTGGCCGACGAGAGCACTTTCTGGGCAGGTCTACTGGGCGGCACGGTCGTAGCGGACGACGATTGGCACAGCGTGGTGGTCGACGGCGAGTGGCGTCCCGTCGTTCAGCTCGCGCCGAATCATGGTTCCCCCGACTGGCCCGACGGGACGCCGCAGCAGATGCATCTCGACTTGCACGTCGACGACCTCAAGGCGGCGCATGAGGAGGCAATTTCGCGAACAGCAGCGGACGAAGAGTCCAAATTTACTCCCAACTGCAGACAACGAGGGAAATCGAAGAACGGATCGCTCGCAATCATCGACTATGCCGCTGTCCAACTCCGACACATTGCAATTTTAGAAATTTTTCGTTACTGTGGCAGTAGGCTCGGAAGATGGGCACTACAGCTTTGGCAGCACCCGCTTCCGCGTGGCCGATACAGAGGGAGAAGGAGGTGGACATGGTGGCAAAGCACGCTTCGTTCATGAGACTGGCAGCGGTGTTCTCCGTCGGAGGCGTTCTGGCCTGGGCCGGACTCGGCGGAATCGGGGGTGCATCCGCGGCCCCCACGCAGCAGTTCCACGGCACCGTCAAGATCGGTATCATCGGAGCCTTCACCGGAACGGAAGGCTTCTTAGGTCCCGATTTGACAAGCGGAGTAAAGACCGCGGGCGCCGAAATCAATGCGGCGGGAGGCATCCTCGGAAGAAAAGTAGTATTTGTCAGCGCGGACGACGCGGGGGATGCCGTTGACGCCGTTCCAGCGTTCCGCAAAATGATATCGGTGGACAAGCCCGCGGCCATCATCGGGCCATTCTCGATGACCGGCCCCGCGGTCATGCCACTCATTCGGCAGAACCACGTGCCGACGTTTCAGATAGGCGGCACAACGCAATTAGACCACACGCGCGTCAACTACTTCTGGCGTGCAAATGCGAGCGATGATCAAGAAGGCACCGCCGACGCCTACTGGGCCATTCATCAACATTACATGACGGCGGCATTCGCGTACACCACCGACGCCTCAGCCGCTACCCTGGAAGGTCCGACGCGCCGAGCGTACACCGCTCACGGCGGCAAGATTGTCATGACGGCCAATCTCGCCCCGGACGCTTCCTCATATCGCAGCGACATCCTTAGAATCATGGCCACCCATCCGCAAGTAGTGTTCTTCCAGCAAGATCCGCAGACTGCGGGAACGTTCTTCAACCAGGCTGCGCAGCTTGGATTTGATAAGCAAACGCACTGGATTGGAACAGACGTAGAGTTCTCATCCGACGTCTTTAAAGCACTGGGACCGACGATTGCCACTACCAACATGGTGTTCACCAATAACTCCCTGGAGAATGGTAGGGCCACGACGGCCTTCATCAGGAGATATCGCGCGCTGTACCACACGAAAGTCGCGGCGGTTTCCGCCCCTCAGGGTTATGATTCGCTGATCGCCGCGGCTCTGGCGATGCAGAAGGCAGGCACCATTGATGGCGCCCGATGGAACTCCAAGATCATGGCTGTGACCAATCCTCCTGGAGTAAAAGTATTCACATTCGCGCAGGGGAAAAGGCTCCTGGCCAGCAAAAGGAAGATCAACTACGAGGGCGTGGGGTCTTCGGTGGACTTCAACCAGTACCACAACGTCATTGGCCCATTTGGCGTGTACCATTTCGGTACAGATGGAAGCATCAAACCGGTCGCAAATATCACCTCTGCGAAGCTGCAGAGCTTTCACCCATAGCGAGTGAGACCACCATTGGTCCGTATACGACGCGGCGGCGCGGATCGCGCCGCCGCGTTCGTCATACCCGAGCAAGTACGGCGACGGTAATTCCTGGCGAGCGCACCGCGGCAGCCTAGAACGCCGCACGAGCACCTTACTCCAGGGAATAGGATTGGCACGGTACTGCCAGGCAGGATGGGTGGGCAGCGCGGGGACACCGAGGCTGTATATTTGGATGCAGGGGAGGACAGGTATGGACACTCTGCTTTTGTCCATTGGTTTCGGGCTCGTCACAGCCTCCGTACTGGCGATTGCCGGAGTAGGACTTTCGCTGCAGTTTGGCGTGACGAATTTTGTCAACTTCGCGTATGGCGATTACGCCACGCTTGGAGCTTACGTAGCCCTGTTGCTGAATAGCCGGGGAGCCAGCATTTACCTCTCCATGGTGCTTGGAGGCGTCACAGTGGGCGTCTTCGCCGTCATCATGAATCGCATACTGTTCCAACGATTTATCGCCCGGAAGGCGAAGCTGCTCACCCTCTTGATTGTCACTATCGGTCTCTCACTCGTGATGCAAAACGGTATCCAATCCATTTGGGGCCCGTCCTTCCAGACCTACCAGGTAGGCACGCCAACGTCGGTCAATGTCGGTCCGTTTCTACTGACCGATCAACAAATTGTCATCATCGGTGTTGCGATTGCGTGCATGCTCGGAGTCCACGTGATCTTACGTTACACCCGGATCGGGAAAGCAATGCGCGCGATGTCCGACAACCGAGACCTCGCGGAGATCAGCGGCATCAATACGATTCGGGTGACCGACATCACCTGGCTCCTGGCAGGTTTTCTCGCAGGTATCTCAGGCGTGGTTTTCGCTATCAACGTTGCTACGTTTACCCCTGTGCTTGGCTCCCAGTTCCTGTTTCTGATCTTTGCCGCCGTTATCCTGGGAGGAATTGGCAAGCCGTACGGAGCCATTCTGGGCGCTCTGATTATCGGCATCTCTACTGAGGTAGCAGGCATTTATATCGACACCGCATACGCCTACGCCATAGCTTTTCTCCTCATGATCGTAATCCTCTATGTGCGGCCGCAAGGCCTCTTCGCCACGCAAGGAAAGGCCTGATGTCATACTACGCCTCGCTTCTACCACTTGCTTGCATCTACGGCATCCTGGTGCTCGGCCTCAATCTGCAATTTGGCCTGACTGGGATCCTGAACTTTACCTACATCACGTTTGTCGCCATCGGCGCATACGTGTCTGGAGTCTTAACGCTGGGGGTGCCCGGCCAACAGCAGACGTATATCCTGGGCGCGCATGTTACCTTTCCCCTGAACATCCTGGCGGGAGGGTTGGCGGCAGGTATTCTTGGCCTGGCCATCAGCTTCACCACCTTGCGCCGTCTCCGTAGTGATTATCTGGCGATCGTCACCATTGCTGCCGGGCAGATCGTGTACACCGTTATCGGGAACGAAGCGCGCATCTTTAACGGCTGGAACGGCATTTTCGGCATCCCTGTTCCAGGCCCCGCAGGTCTGGACCCAACGCAGCAGCAATTGTTCTTCGGATGTATTACGTTGATTATCCTGATCATCACCTACGTCTTTGTGCAAAGGATTCAGTCCTCGCCTCTGGGAAGGACCTTGCGCAGTATCCGGGACGATGAAACGGTCACGGGAGCGTTTGGGCGCAACACCTACTTGCTGAAGATGATGGCTTTCTTTGTTGGGTCATTCATTGCCGGGATGGGAGGCGGCCTCCTCGGCGAGTATGCCACGGCCTACAATCCCTCCGCATTTCTTCCTGGTGAGACGTTCATCTTGTGGGCAGCTTTGCTTATCGGCGGCTTGGCCAACAATCGTGGCGCGCTCCTTGGTGCGTTGATTGTTCCAGTTGGATTCACGGAAATTACACGCTTCATGCCCTCATCCATCGGCAGTTCCCTGGTGCAATCGCTGCGCGGGGTGGCAATCGGCCTGCTAATCATCCTTGTGCCATTCTTCCTTCCCCACGGAATTCTTCGCGAACGATATCCGAAGGATACGGGTGCCGCCAGTACCCAGGAGGCGCAAGCGTCACCTCCACCGAGCATGCCTGGGGACCAGGTGCATGTCTGACAGTATTCTGAGCGTTGAAGACGTTTCCAGGAGTTTCGGTGGTTTGCGCGCGGTTGACCACTGCAGCTTTGGTGTGCAACGCGGTCACATCACTGGCTTGATCGGACCTAACGGGGCTGGAAAAACGACCATGCTGAATTTGATAGCGGGGGAGCTGCATCCGGATGAGGGCCGGATCGTGTTCGAAGGGAACGACATCGCCGGTAAGCTCCCATACGAAGTTGCGCGCAAGGGTGTCGCCCGCACATTTCAGTTGGCCCGTGAACTGGGGCAACTGACAGTACTGGAAAATTTGCTGATGGCGCCGTATCCGCAATACGGTGAACGCTTCTTCCACGCGTTGTGGCAAGGTAAAGCAGTTCGGAAGCAGGAGGCGGAACTCACCCAGCGTGGGCGTCGTCTGCTGGAGTTGGTTGGCTTATTCTCGTTGCGCAACGACCTCGCCGGCTCATTGAGCGGCGGGCAGAAGAAACTTCTTGAACTTGCCCGCGTGATGATGACTCGACCGAATCTTCTGCTGATGGATGAGCCAGCTGCCGGGGTCAATCCTGCCCTCATGGAGCGCCTCCTGGAATACATCCGCCTGCTGCGAGACGAGATGGATGTTACCGTGCTGATCATCGAACACAATCTGGGCATTGTCGAATCGCTATGCGAGGATGTCATCGTGATGGCGCTCGGCAAGGTGCTGGCACGCGGCCCCATGGCCGAGCTGCGGAAACATAGCGATGTAATCGAGGCGTATCTGGGGGCAGGACAAACGCATGGCGTTGTTTAACGCGCAGGGCTTGACTGCCGGTTACAATGGCGCCCCCATCGTTCACGATGTTTCTTTCAGTCTTGACGGTGGAGAGATTCTAACCATCATTGGTCCAAATGGCGCCGGGAAGTCGACCTTGATCAAGGCCGTTTTTGGCTTGTGCGATGTAATGAAGGGGACCATTTTGTTGGGTTCGGACGTGTTGACGGGGCTCCGCCCCAGTCAGGTAGTGGCTCGGGGCATCTCGTACGTGCCACAGGTTCAAAATGTCTTTCCGAATCTGACAGTTAAGGAAAATCTCGAGATGGGGGCGTATTTGCGCAAGTCGGGTACGAATGAGCGGATTCGAGAGCTGACTACTATGTTCCCTGATTTGGAGAGAGCATCCGGACGCAAAGCCGGCGAGTTGAGCGGAGGCCAGCGGAATATGCTGGCTCTGGCACGCGCCTTGATGACTGAGCCGCGGGTCATTCTTCTCGATGAACCGACGGCGGGTCTGGCCCCAAAGTACGCCGATACGGTCTGGGACCACGTCACTCAGATCGCGAAGAACGGGGTGGGCGTCGTGGTAGTCGAACAAAACGCGCGGCGCGCTCTCGAGTCTTCGGATCGAGGGCTGGTCATGGCCGGCGGCGTCGTGATGAAGGAAGGCCGAGCGGCAACGCTGCTGGAGGACGAGCAGGTCGCAGCAGTGTACCTGGGAGGAGTGCCGACAGCATGAGTGAATCGAACGGCGCCAAGGGGGCGCTGCATGGCGTCCGCGTCCTTGAGCTGGGTTCTCTGATATCTGCGCCCTTTGCCTGCCGATTACTTGCCGATTATGGGGCCAGAGTGATCAAGGTTGAGCCGCTGGGTGGCGACCCATTGCGGCAATGGGGCCACAGAGCGACAGACGATGATTCATACGCTTCGCTGGTCCAGTCGCGAAATAAGGATCTCGTTGCTATCGACCTTCATACGCACGAGGGGCAGGAACTCGTCCGTCGGCTAGCCGGCCAGGTGGATATCGTGGTCGAAAACTTTCGGCCGAACCGTCTCGCGGAGTGGGGGCTGGGGTTCGACCAACTGGTGGCGCTATATCCATCGCTCATTATGGTCAGCATCTCAGGCTACGGGCAGACGGGACCGTACCGCGATCGGCCGGGTTTCGGCAACATTGCCGAGTCCATGGGAGGGTTGCGGGCCGTGACCGGCTATGCGGATAGTCCTCCCCTCCGAGTAGGCGTCTCGCTGGGCGATCAGCTTGCCTCACTGTACGCGGTCATCGGGGCATTGTTGGCTCTCAGAGTGCGCGACTGCACTGGAGAGAGCGAGCACGTGGATGTGGCCTTGACCGAGGCTGTCGTGAGCGTGACTGAGGCGGGGATTCCGGAATACGTCCACGAGGGAGTGATTCCTGTCCGTAATGGTAATCGCCTTGGCCGAGCAGCACCGACGGGAGTGTATCAGACACTGAACGGTAATTGGGTAGCGATTGGAGCCAACGGTGACTCCATCTTTCGCCGGCTTGCCTTTGCCATCGACCGTCCGGAGTGGGCCGACGACGAGGAACTCTGTACGAACCGAGGACGAGTGCGGCGCGTTGAGGAGCTCGACTGGGGCATCAATGACTGGACGAGCCGGCACCTCATGGACGAGGTCGTCGAGCAGCTGAACAAAGCGGGTGTTCCCTGCGGCCCGGTGTACACCGTGAAAGACATTTCGGAGGATCCGCACTTCCGCGTTCGACAAGCGGTGATTGAAGTGCCCTGTGAGGATAGAGACCAGCCTGTAACCATGCCGGGGATCATGCCGGCGCTGACACGCCATCCCGGCCACGTCGATCGAACTGGAGGTCCCATCGGCAGGGACACCACCTCCGTATTGGAAGAGTTGCTGGGACTAAACAGCGAAGACATCGAAGAAAAGGTAGAGAAGGGCATCATTGCGGACCACGGTCGGGAAGTCGAGCGCTCGGTCTACCCTGCATAGTGGTTGTGGTGATCGGGCGCTGATGGCAGTCTCTCGCGTGTTAAAGGAGAAATCTATGTCAGAACGGGTGACCATCGTTGAGGTAACTCTGCGGGATGGCCTACAAGTTCAACCGACAGTGGTATCGACCGACGACAAGGTGGAGATCGCCGGCCTGCTCTTGGATGCCGGCTTTCATGCCATGGAAATCACCTCATTCGTCCGACCAGAGTGGGTTCCGCAGCTAGCGGACGCCGAGGCGCTACTGAATCGCTTCGACGCGCGGCGGGGTGTTGAGCGGCAGGCGCTGGTACCCAATCAGCGAGGGCTCGATCGGGCACTGCAAACGGACGTGGAATGCGTGTCGTTTGTGGTCTCGGCCTCGACTCTCCACAATCAGCACAACCTGAATCGCTCCACCTCCGAAAGTCTGCGCCAGCTCCGGTCCATGGCAGACGAGGCACTCCGAAGCGGACGCGCCGTCCATGGCGGCATTGCTACTTCATTCGGTTGCAGCATTCAGGGGGAGGTGACGGAGGAGGAGGTGCTGCGGGTGCTGGAGGCATACCTGGACGCGGGAGTTCAGCAGGTCCATCTGGCGGATACCGTGGGAATGGCAACGCCGGAGTCGTTTGAGCGTATGTTGATGGCGGCCGTACGATACGCAGGCGGACCTGAACGGCTGGGAATCCATCTCCATGATCCTGGGAAGGGTGTAGGGCCGCTGATCGATATAGCGCTGGATGCCGGGATCCGCAGCTTCGACGCCGCTATCGGTGGGCTCGGCGGCTGCCCATTCGCACCTGGTGCGCCCGGAAACTGTAAGGTCGAGGCTCTCGTACCACAAATCGAGGATCGTGGCTTTCACACGGACATCGATCTATCGGCCATTCCTCGAATCGCCCTGACTGTGGGCTTGGCTCTGGGGCATGGCGCTTTGGCCTCGCGCCGCCTGACGGAGCAAGCTGTGAGCTAAGAACAAGCTCGCCGAGAACGTGTCTCACATCATGATCGATGCAGTGGACAACGAGAGATGCGTCATTTTCTAGAACTCCGGCCGGATAGCCTAATGCAACAGACTTGATTTGACTGTCGAACCTATTTATGGCACAGTATGGTCGATGGGCATTAAGTGTGAGTGCCATCAAGAAATGAGAACCCCATGCATGCGGTGTTCGTGGCCTGCCTCTTTGGAGGCGCTGTGGCGACCGCACTCTTTGCCCTGCTCGGCTTTGCCGGCGGCGCGGGCGGGCACACTCATGTCGGGCAGACGCACGTGGGGCATCTCCACGCCGGCCACAGTGCCTCCCACGTCGGCGCCACGCACAGCGTGGCACATCCATCCGCTGGTCACGCAATTCATGCCGCGCATGCTGACGGGACACACGCCTCTTCGGGCGGAGCATCGAAGGTTGTGGCGCCGTCCCACACAGCAGTATCGTCCTCCCTTGGATGGGCGCTCTCCTGGCTGAGCCCGCTGTCGCTGGCTGCCGCCGCGCTCTGGTTCGGAGCCGCCGGTCTGATCACGGAGGGCAATCGGCTGGCCTTGTTGATCGCCGTGGTCGCGGCCCTGGTTGGCGCGGCCCTGGTCCGCGGCGTCATGAACGCCTTCGTGCGATCAAACACCCCACCGCTTCAATTGAGTGCAGAGGGCGCTATCGGCACCGTGAACTCCACCATCCGTCCGGGCGCTTCCGGCGAGGTGCTCTTCACCGTTGAGAACTTGCATCGCAGCATTCCGGCGCGCAGCGAAGAAGGAATCACTATTCCGCGCGGCACCGAGGTGGTTATCACTCGTCGGGAAGGCGGCTTTGCCTGGGTCGAGCCGCTCGAACCCCTGGAGGACATGCCCGCCGTACCATACTCGTCAGACTCGAGCCTGGCGCCGGGGAGTAGCGCGTAAGCCGGTTCGGCCGGCGTTCATTACCGGAACACAGTTCCAAGGAGTACCAGGTGAATCCAGAAACAGCCATCATCATTGCAGTCGTGGTGGTCGCCATGATCGCGTTGCTCTCCGTCGTAGGGTCGCTCTACCGCAAGGTCGGTCCCAATCGGGCGTTGATCGTCTATGGTCGCGGCGGTACCAAAGTGGTGGTGGGGGGCGGCACGGTTGTCCTCCCCATGTTCCAGAAGGCGGATATCTTCAACCTGGAGCTGATGAGCTTCGATGTTGCGCCAGACTTCTCCCTCTACACCAATCAGGGAATTCCGGTTACTATCGAGGCCATCACGCAGCTCAAGGTGGAGAACGACGAAAACAAGATCAAGCGAGCCGCCAACCAGTTCCTTAGCCGCACTGAGAGCGAGCGCGAGACCATGGTTCGACAGGTGATGGAAGGTCACTTGCGCGGGATTGTCGGCCAACTGACGGTCGAGCAGCTAGTCAAGGACCCCGAGCTGGTGTCGGCCAGGATGCGGGATACTGTGGCGGCGGATCTGGACAAGTTGGGTCTGGAGGTGGTGTCCTTCACGCTCAAGGACGTGTCGGACGAGTCTGGGTACATCGCCAATATGAGCCGGCCGGAGATCGCACGCAACAAGCAGATGGCCGAGATTGCCGAGGCCGAGATGCAGCGCAATGTGGCCATGAAGCAGGCATCAACCAACCGCGAATCAGCCCAGGCGCTGGCCGAGGCGGATCAGCAGCGCGTGCTCTCGCAGAATCTATCCAAGGCTGCGCAGGCGGAAGCCCAACGCGACCTGAGTGTGAAAGAGGCGCAGGCCGCCGAGATCGTGGCTCGCCAGAAAGCCCAGGCGGATCGCGCTTACGACATTCAGTCCAGCATCATTCAGCAGAAGGCGGTCGAGGAACAGAGCAAGGTTCAGATCATCCAGAAGCAGCAGCAGGTAAAAGTCGAGCAGGTCGAGGGTGAGCGCCGCGCCGCCGAATTGCTGGCCACGGTCCAGCGTCAGGCAGAGGCGGACAGCGAGCGCATCCGCATTTTGGCGGAGGCGGAACGCCGCCGTATTGAGATCGAAGCCGAGGGTAAGGCGCGCAGCCGAAAGCTGGACAGCGAGTCGGAAGCCGCGGCCACTCTTGCCCGTGCCCAGGCGGACGCCTCTGCGATCACCATGCGGGGCCTGGCCGAGGCTGAAACGATCAAGGCCAAAGGATTGGCGGAAGCGGACGCGCTGCAGCACCGTGTCGAAGTGTTGAACGTGCAGAACGACGCCGCTCTGCTGGACAAGGCGCTCAGTGGCCTTCCCGAAATCGCGGGTAAGCTGTTCGAGGCCTACGGCAAGATCGGCAGCGTGACCTACGTCGCCTCTGGCGATGGCGAGGGGGTCACGTCGAAGATCACTCGCGATGTAGTTGGTATGGTGCCCATGCTCGGCGCCGTGTTCGAGTCGACCACGGGGATGAACATTCGAGAGCTGTTGAGCCGCAAGCATGCGAATGGGCACGGCTCGTCCAACGGTACTTCGACCCCGATCGAGGGCGACGTGCCGCCTGCGGTGGTGGTTCGGACGGACAGCGAGACAGCCGCGCCCGAAGCAGTGACGGTGGTTGGTGTTGGCTCAGTGAATGGGGCGACTGAGAAGTAGTAGAGATTCTCCGTTCTGCATTTTCTGCGCAGGAAAACGGGGCACACTTCACGCTGAAGTGTGCCCCGTCGGGGTGGTCGGTGTCCAGTGCCGCGCTGGGTTATCGCGCGGTGAGCGTGATGCTTGTTCCGTTTTTCAGCAGGATGACCAGCGTGAAGGGCCCGCCTGCCGACCAGAGGGTCCGATAGGTGTACTTGGGGCCGGCATGAACCTGGATTAGCTGCGAGTTGAGTCGGTGGCCGGCAGCGTAGACCCAGAAGCCGGCAATACTGAGGTGGCTGGACGTTTTCCAGTGCAGCACGACCTCTGTTGCATCCCACTGCGCCTTGAAGCTGATAACCCGTGCCGCGGTAGGCATCCCACAGGTGAAGTCGCCGGAGGGACTCGGCCCCGTCGGCGTGCCAAGGCTTCCCGAGTGGTTGGTGATCGTCACAGTGGCCGTCACCTTGTAACTGCCGCTGGCTGGAGCACTCAGGGTGAAGGGATATGAATAGTTCTCACCGGGCGCGAGCACCGGGTGCACGCTCACGTCCACCGGAGCCGAGGAGAGCTCCGTGGCCGAGGGCGGCTGGGTCAGATGAACTGAGATCGTCAAGTTTTCCGTGGCGACGGCACCGCCATTGCTGACCAGCACCAAGCCATGCAACCCGTTCGCGGTTGGAGTGCAGGCGCCGGCCGATGAGACCGAGGCGCTGAGCGTGGTGCTGGATTGCCCGGTGGAAACGGTATCGGCATAGGCCCCGGTTGGCGTCCCCGATAGAGCGGCCAGACAGAGTGCGGCAAGCGGTACGAGTAACAAAGTTCGTCGAAACAAGTGATTCTTCACGGTACATTCCCCATACATCAAAAATGGTGCTAAACGTTTCTTCGCTGAGCCTGAAAGCTTCAGCGAGCCTCACATCTCTGAGAGGCATGAAGGCATCCTAACAGATAAATGGACGAAAGTCACGCATTTTAGGTGACTTTCGTCCTTTGAGACGATTTTTTCGACGAACATGTCTGTCGACATGATGCCTTCAGATATTACTAGGGTCAACAGTAAGCAATTAGGCGGGTATTAAGGCACTACTTGTGCCTATTCGATACGGTTTTTGATCGACTCATGAAGTGCGAGGTCGATCTCATCCGTTTGAGGGAACGTTTACACATCGTTGGCGGGCAGGTATGACAATCGCAATCGTGAGAACGCGCATGGAGAAAGCTCGTTGATGACCGTGTGCGGATGTGGCGGATAGTTTGCCAACACGGAATCGTAGAGCGCATGCAAGAAGCACGATTGATTGGAGCCCGAGCAGCGGATGGTCGGGTTTGAAGTGCGTCCGCGCTCCAGAAATGCCCAGTAGCAGGACGACCACTTTGTTGCAGATGGGACAAGCGACGGCTGGATACGAGACGAAGCCATCGACCGCCGAGCGTGTTGGTACCGAACACGGGCTGGCACCAAGCGATCCCATGCATGAGGCGAGGAATGGGCCGAAGAGAAGATCCGGCAAAAGCCAGAATACAGAGTTGGATAGTGTTATTGGTATGATGCGAATGAAGAAGGGCTAGCCGCCTGAGGTTGGACTGCCGGGCGTGTACGGTTCCGACGAGATGAGAGCGTTTCCGGCCACCCGAAGCATAATATCGATCCTCACATGAGCACGGATACGCAAGCTGTGCCGTGCCGTCGGACGACACATGCTTATCAGTTGATCCGGAGGTCGGAACTTGACAGTGCCGGCACAAGGCCCGTTGACTGCCGGTGATGATAACGAGAATAGGCCTCGGACAAAACGGATGCGGGCGACCACTGTTTTGATCAGCACCCGGTAGCTCAACTGAACTGGATAGCGGCCAGTGCCATCCACCTCCAGCGTCAGCATGTGATATCCAGGGCTCAGGTTATACGCGTTGTATGGGCGAGCGATACCGCTCAACACCTCGCGAAATGGCGCGCCTGGCACCCGTGGTTGAGTAGCGACCTGAGGAATAGAGCCGGCCCTGGCGGCCCAGCCTCGCTGCAACGGTCCTTCAAGAGTCACCATCATCCCGAGCAGAAGAGCCGTGGCCAGAGCCGCGAGAACAGCGGGACGAGAGCGGGGTGGTTGGCCCAGACGCAGCGGGGCGCCCCCGAAGCGCACCATCAGCAGACCGATTACCATCAACACTGTTGCGAGATACACCACTATCGCCCATGTCGCACGCGTATCAGAGCCGGTCGCTAGGCCATGACCCAGCGCCAGGAGCCAGGCGGCAAAGCCGGTGTAGTGCAGGGTGCGCCAGACGCGATATCCAATCAACCGTCGCACGTAAATCGATAGAGCGAGCGCGACGGCGAGATACATCGCGATGATCCCCGTACCCAGCCAGAGCACCCGATACCCTCCGGTGAAGGGGATAAGCACCTGGTACCACGTGAAGTGCACAAATGTATCCAAGAGGGTACTCGCCACGTGCACGGCGAGGAAGGTGAGGGCAAGTAGTTGCAGGAACTGATGCACGTCCTCCGTGAGCACACGCGGCCAAGTGTTGGTTCGCCAACGCAGCGACAACAGGAGGCCAGCTACCAGTCCCGTGGTCAGAAGCAGGTACGCCACGAACCCGGATCCGCGCACGATATACCAGTACAGCGTGGCGGATCCAGGTGCGACGAGCCCAATCAAATCGCTCGACGCGATCAACACGGTTGGGGCCACCAATGGGTGGAGGCAGTGCTACTGTCGTGTCGCACGGCAAAGCCATGGATGCTTTGGAGATTCAAGAACTCTATTCCTGGCTCGCCGAGGAGTAAGGCGGTCTTGGCGGCGACATCCGCCTGCACGCAGGTGGCGGCTACCACCGTCACGCTTCGATATGGGCTGGATGAAGGCTGCCCAGTGCGGGTGTCGATTAGGTGATGCTGTTCGTCGTCACCGAGCCTCCAGTGACGTACCGAGGTGCTACTGGTTGCAACTGCCGCGTCTCGCACCAGGACTGAGTGCTGTTGGGCATCGCCCGCGTCCTCGAGTGCGATGGTCCACCCATCCTCGCTTCCTGAACGTCCCCTCGCCGCAATGTCCCCGCCCGCGACGATGCATCGACCTCCAAGAAATGCTGTCTCCTCCATCGCGAGATCAACAGCCAAACCTTTACCAATACCCCCCAGATCGATTCGCTGACCTATTCCTAACTGGATGGTGCGGGTGTCTGGATTGCAGTGAACGGTCCGATAATCGGGCAAGCCGACCGCCTCAGCAATTGGTCGATCGACACGATTGCTCCCAAGTATGAGCTCGAAGGAACGATCATAACCGGCATGCTCTAAAGCGGGGAGAACGGTGGGATCAAAAATGCCATCCGTCGCCTCGGCCGCAGCAATGGCCAGAGACACGGCATGAAACAGCAGTGAGCTTGCCATAAACGGCTGGCCGTGCGCTTGATTCAAAGCTACCAGTTCACTATCGTCACGGAATCTTGACAGGGAAGTCTCCACCTCCGAGAAGGTACGACGCACTGCCGCAAAGGCTCGCTTGAAACCCGAGTCATTGGCACGACCCAGCAGCGTAACGTCGGTATTCATGGCACGGAAGCGGGATGCCGCCACCCTCAGGACGGTCCGGTTGCTGCTTGTGGGGCGTTCTGCACATAGGTCGGCGGAGTCACGCCGCTGTCTGTGGCCCAGAAGGGATAGCCCACCTGGTTCTCTAACCGAGTGAGTTGATCGGCCGGCGTCATGGGGCGAGCCTGAGACTGTCGGGTGCTTGCCGCTGCAAACCCGGAAAATATCACTAAGCCAGCTAGCGCAGCCGCGCCAGCGTACACTCTGATTCTCTTATTTTTTCGTTGTCGTTCAGATCGTTCCATGTGGCCCTTCAGTACATGTAGGGATTGCCCGCCTTGATAGGGCGGATCTGCTTGGGATTAACCACGGCAACCTGCTGACCCTGGTATGAAGTCTTGCCCATGGTGCCTGTTACCTGTACCCATTGATTGTCCTGGATCGCACCGTGTGACGTATCCCGGACAATCAGTCCTTCCGGCCGCGCATCAGCAATGCAACAGGTGACCTGATACCGCAGCACCATGATAAAACCGCGAGGAACAGCTGCCGAGTTGTGCAATGCCATTCCCTTGAGGACGATCGGCTTGCCGAGATAGTCTTGCGGGTTTGGGTCCGATGACAGCGCACCTACCCAGTCCTGGAGGCTAAAGGATTTCGTGTTCACCGACAGACCGACGTGCCGGACGGCAGTCGCTTCGTGGATGGCTGAGAGGCCGGCGATCTGCAAGCCCCGCTGATTTGCGGAGTACGCGAGCAAGCTCCGAGGTGGGAACAGGACGGCGAGCAAGAGCGGAACAGCTGAGGCCAAGTAAGGCCAGATCTTCGGCGCACTGTCCCCGCAATCGCAACTATCAGACGAGCAGCAAGTGTCTGTGCTGCAACAGGAAGTAGACGCTGGCCGTGCCAACTTTACCAACCCTAGTACGAGCAATACGGCGCCGCTCAAGGTGGTCGGCCATACATACGCGGGATTGATATAAAGGGTGAGTATGCCACGGAGATACAAGGACAGAATAAACCCGCCGTATCCCAGCAGCACTGCGGACGGTAGATAGCGAACCAGATCAATGCGGAGGGCACTTCTCTGTGCCCGCATGCGTTGTACGTTAATTGTCATGCGAAAGCCTTCTGTAGATTGAGTAAGAGGGCGGCTACCAGGACCAATTCCGTGGTGAGCACCGCGATGGCGACCACCACACGCGCACGAAATGCGGTGAGCATGAGACCAGTGGTCTTCATGCCCAACATCGGGCCAAACACCAGAAAGGCGAGCAGGGCCGGTAACGGGAAAATAGACGAATAGGACAGCGCGAAAAAGGCATCAACAGTCGAGCAGATGGAGAGCACAAACGCCAGGCTCATCATGGCGATGACCGCCAGCACAACGCCGGAGCCGAGACCCGTAATGGCCGATCGCGGCACAAAGACTTGCGTTGCCGCCGCGATACCAGCGCCCAATAGCAGCACGCGCATCATGCCGTTGAACTCGCTGCCGGCCTGGTTGGCGGTCTCGGTAAGCTTGTCGCGCCATCGACTTCGGTGCGATCCAGGAATGTGTTCATGCGCATGTTGGTGATCATGCGCGTGCTGGTGATCGTGCCCGCGGCGTCCCTGCTCGGACATCAAACGCTTCGATAGCAATTGCTCGCTATCTCCTCGCCGACCGATCAACAGGCCCACGGACGCCGCGATGACAAATGCTAGGCCAGCTCGTAGCCAAACCATACTCGGCTCGTAGCGAAAGGCGGTTGCCGTCGCGAAGAGCGCCACTGGGTTGAGAATTGGGGCAGCCAGCAGGAACGAGATACAGGTGGAAACGGGGACCCCCTTGGCCAGAAACCGGCGAGCCACCGCGACGTTGCCGCATTCGCAAACGGGCATCAGCATGCCCAGACCAAGCGCTGGGATCAGAGAGAGGATTGGATTTCGGGGCACCAATCGAAGCAATCGATCCTCGCTCACGAAGACGTGGACGATTGACGAGACGACCACTCCGAGCAGGAGAAAAGGCGTTGCCTCCACCAGGATTCCGAGGAAGATGCTGATCCAATCTTGCAGTTGGGCGGGAACGCTCATAGTTGCCGCTTCCTTCCCACTGGCACCTTGTCGTGCGGTGCCAGGAACAATCGGACCATTCCCAGTATCCTTCCGAGCTTCGAAATCATGGCGTTCCTTCCTTTACCAGTACGATGAGCAGGACGTTGCGGGACGGTACCCACAGCGTCCTGCTCATGTTCTTCGCGCTAGTGGCCCATGCCGGACATGATACCTGAGCCGTGCCAGTTCACGCGCCATGCATGCATCTCGCGAATCTCGCGCTTTTGGGTGGTGATGATGGTGCGAGCCAGCGCGCGCAACTGTGGACGCGTCCCTCGGGCCAACTCGGCGCGGGCCGCTACCACGGCACTCTGGTGATGTGGTGTCATAGCGTCGAGGAAGGCTCGGTCGAACGGCCGGGCGATTTGCAAGCGCCTGAGGTCCATCGACATGTTCATAGCGGGCATGGCCACACCTGGCAGCATGGGCATATGCGCCATGGAGGGGGTTTGGGCGCTACCGTACCAGGCTTTACGCCAGGACCTCATCTGGGATATTTCACGGTTTTGTCCCGCGATGATGGACCGAGCTAACTGACGCAGCCGAGGATGTTGCGCGCGCCTAAGGGCGATCTGTGCCATGGCAACCGCGCCCTGATGGTGGGGGACCATCATATCGATGAACTGGAGGTCGAAAGCCGTGGTTTTCCCTGTGGTGTCGCGATTCGAGGTTGCGGAAGCGGTACTAATACTGAGACTAGAGAGAAGGGCCAGGCCGATAAGCGCGCAGAGGAGCGCTTGACCTATGGAGTTCTTATGCATGATAAGAGAGGAATCCTTTTCTGAGAATATTCAAGAAACTGGTGCTGCTAGCACGTAGCGCGCCATGACGCTACTAGCCGATTCTCAGAGCAAGAACACCTGTAACAACGCCTGTTGGACCTCGCGTGCTGGAGGATGCCCCCAGGAGGCGGATTGAGGCGCCTGGAAGGAACGGATTGCTCGCCACTCGCCGGCAAGAGCGAGGATACGGCAAGAAAGTTGCTGCTTTTCACTTGTTGGTAGAGTCGCCGCCATCGACGGACATGCTGCCGGGCAAGTCGTGCACGGCAGGACGAGTCTTCCCTCAAGCGTCAGAGTGGACGGAGCCGTTGCCGCGGGCGGCGCGGTGCGATCCTGCACCATGGACGATACCTGGGGCGCACCGTCCATCAACACGTGATGCCCCACGAGCATCAGCATCGCGACCAGGGATACGACCAACCAAACAGTTTTCCACAGTCTACGTACCATTGTCTTACAGTCTAGCGCGCTATGACGTAAGGTAGACGGATCTGCCCTCTAAAGTTCGCCCAATTGTTAGGCTCTCGACAGTAGTCATGCACTGTGTTCGCTCGACAGAGCGCCGTGATGGACTGCCATGGCGTCCTCGGGCGGCTCCACTGAACGGACCATTGACGGCCCATTCCGGTGGTAGTCGAGGCCTTCGGTGCCCTTGCCGACCCGACGCGTGCTCGCATCCTCTATGCGCTCGGGCGCCGAACCCTCTGCGTCCGTGATCTGGCGATCGTTACCGGTGTATCCGAGTCGGCGATGTCGCACCAGCTCCGCTTGCTGCGCGATCGACGCGTGGTGAAGGTCCGAAGGGATGGGACAACCAAGTATTACTCCGTCGATGATCAACATGTGGCGACGCTTCTCCGCGAGGCGGAGTATCACGCCGATCATGTGCGGCAGGGTTTGCCCGACCATACCCCGTATCCTCCGGCTGAGGACTGAGCAGTGGCACCGACTTCTGTTCCGCTTCTCCTGATAGCCGCCGGCACAGTCGGCTTCCTGCACTCCATCCTGCCCGATCACTGGGTGCCGCCGGCTGTGATCGGACGGACAAAGCGCTGGAGCATCGCTCGGGTCGCAAGGGTGAGCTTCCTCGCGTCGGTGGGGCATGTGCTGACCTCGGTTGTCATCGCGGGCATCATCGTGCTCGTGGGGTTGCAGTTTGGACACGCCTTTGAGACGGAGCAGGGTCACATCGTCGGCAGTGTGTTGGTGCTGACGGGCCTCGGCTTCCTCGTCCCGGGGCTTACTGGCCATCGGCATCATCATCACCACGATCCCGCGTCTGATGCCCTGGAGCATGGCCGGGGGACCGGGGCCCGCGTGGTTGTCGGTGAGAGATCGCCGGCACGGCGCTTCGCGGCCATAGCGGTGCCGTTCGGGGCTGCGGCTTCCCCCGATCTCACCATCCTCCCGGTTGCATTCGCCGCCAGCGCCGTGGGCGGCGCCACGGTGGTCGGGTGTCTGGTCAGCTTCACAGTTGTGACGCTTGCCACCTTCGTCGTCCTCACTGTGGCCGCACCACTTGCCGGCTACCAGGGGGAGGGGGAGTGGCTCGAAGAGCACGGCAATCTCATCACGGCACTTGTGCTGATCGGTATTGGTATCGCGGTGTGCCTGGGCCTCTGAGTCATGGGGAAGAAACAGCCATCTATTGAGACCCTGGCGTGCGACGGGCGCTGCTGCGGCGGCAGATGCAGAAATTGCCCCTACAAGCCGAAGCATGGCGGTCCACGGGCGACGCTTCCAGATCGACTCTAGCATCTGGTGAAGAAACAGAAGCGGCCGGAAGAGCGATAGCGGAGCGCGGATGACAGTCGGACCACCTTCTTACGCCCTGCGGCGGCGGCCCCATCGCCGCCGTTGTCCGCTAGGTCAGTGTGCGCCATCCGCTGCACCTACAGCATGCTTCATAGAAGTTGGCCCTCAGGAGAAGCTGGAAGTCGCCGGTCCCCTCACTGTCACATGTCCAGTGTTACCGAAGACCGCTGTAGTAGGAGTTGCTCGTACACTGAACCATGAACCGCAGGCGCACCACGTTCCTTCTCATGATGATGATTGGCCTGAGCGGACTGATCATCCTGCTGGTTCCACGTCCAACTCCGGCAGCGGCTACCTTCGTCGGCACCAGTCTGCATGGCCGTCCCGCTCCCAATCTCACGCTCGTCGACCAGTCCGGTCGCACTATCTCGCTTTCGCAGTTTCGAGGCGAGCCGGTACTCCTCACCTTCATCGAGGCCAGTTGCAAGCAAACCTGTCCTCTGGTGGCGGAGAATATTCTTCGCGCTGTGGCGAATGTGGATCGCGCCGGGGGGCATGCCGCCGTACTAGCCGTGAGCGCGGCGCCGGAGGAGGATACCCCGGCGTTGGTTCGACAGTTCTCGCGAGAGCACGGCTTGCTGGGCCGCTGGCACTATCTGAACGGCTCCCGTGCCCGCCTCACCCCGGTCTGGCATTCGTACGCAGTCTATGTGGCGCCGCGCCAGGCGCCGGCGATCCTGCGAGATAACCACACGAGTGCGGTGTTCTTGATCGATAGTCAAGGGCGTGAGCGAGTGCTGATGGCGGGCAATCCGAGCGCAGCGGATCTGACGCGCGATCTGCGCTTGCTGGCGGGTCTACCGCTTTTGGACACGAGCCAGGTCGCGGGCGTGCCACGGGAAGGGCAGATAGCTCCGGACTTTACCGCCCGTGATCTACACGGCAGGATTGTGCGGTTGAGCCAGTACCGCGGCTCCGTCGTCCTCCTCAACTTCTGGGCCACCTGGTGTCCCGCCTGCCGGCGTGAAATGTCGTTGCTCAACACCTGGTACGCCGCCAATGCGGCCAGGCAGCTCGTCGTGTTGGGCGTGGACAAGCAGGAAAGTGTTTCGGATGTGCGGTCTTTTATTCGTGGCAGAGGTCTCCGTTATCCACTCGCTATTGACGAGAACGGTGCCGCCGTCAGCGCCTATGCTTTACCCGGCATGCCTGCCTCATTCGTGATCGATCGGTCAGGCCGAGTGCGAGGCTATCGACTGGGGGAACTGGACAATAGCTGGATGCAGAAGAATCTGGAGCCGGTCCTCTACAGCTCCACCACGATCCCGTAGCGCGACGATCGAATCGCCGCATCAATCACCCGCAGGTCACGAAGCGCCTCCTCGGGTGTGACGTCCGGTCGCTTTCCGGTTGTGATACACGCATAGAAATCCTCAAACTCCTGGTCGAGACCGGTTGGTCCGCCGGCGCACGGAATCTCCTGCTCACCGTCTCCATTGGACAGCGAGATTCGGTCGTCGTGAATCTCCAGCGTGCCCTCCGTGCCGTAGACACGTACCGGCGACTGCTCCCGGCGGTGGACGTCCGTGGCGTAGGTGAGATGACCGACGGCGCCTGACGCAAAACGCAGGTTGGCCAGCATGGTGTCCGGCACGTCATCCTCAGGGTGAAAGGTGGTGACCAGCCCTTGCACTGCGGCGACTGGTCCAGCCAGCATTTGCATCACGGCGACCTGGTGGACACCGCCATCGCTCAGATAGCCACCCAGGTGTTCCGGTCGCTGTCGCCAGGCAGTCTGGGTGTACGGGTTCTGTGGATCGAGCGGTGATAGCACGTCGACGTGGAGCATAACGATTCGGCCGATATCCCCCGCATCGAGCAATTCCCGTGCTCGGCGGATACGGGGCTCGTAGCGCATGTTCTCGGCGACTAGCAGGACCTGCTCGGGCCGGCGGTTTGCCTCAGCCACCACTGCTTCCCCGGAGGCGACGTCGCCGGCGATCGGCTTCTCCATAATGACGTGCTTGCCGGCGCGCAGGGCATCGATCGCTACAGGCCCGTTGAGCGCGATCGGTAGGACGATATCCACGGCCTCGATGTCCGGCGCAGCGAGCAGCTCCTGGTAGTCGCCGGTGATTCGGGGATTCTGTCCGGTGAGTTGCGCGAAGACCTCTGCCTTGGAGCGAGTATGATTGCAGACGGCGACGATCTCAAAGTGATTGCTCTGGCGCTGAAGGGGTGGCCAATGCAGGTCGCGGGCGGCGATGCCGGTGCCGATGATGCCGAGACGGATCCGCCGGTGTGCCATCAAATCTTCCTCGTTCTCTGTCGTAATGCGTAGTCTGCCTGGAGTTTGGTACGGTAAGTATCACAGTTATAGCAAGAGTCGATGTACCGAGCCGTGCGCTCACGTCATGAGAAAGCTGTATGTTCGTTACACTGCCTGACGACGGGATACAACTGCGCCTGCTGGAGGAACGGCATGTCGAACCGGTCTATGCTCTGGTGGACAGGAACCGTGAGTATCTCCGTCAGTGGTTACCGTGGGTCGATTCGACCCGTTCTTCCGACGATATCGAGACCTTTATCAAGATGGGGCTCCAATTGTTAGCGGATAATGGCGCCTTCAACGCCGGTATCTGGTTTGACAACATACTGGTTGGCGTGGTTGGCTACCATCGCATCGATTGGGCGGTTCGCACCACTGCCATCGGTTACTGGCTCGATGCTGAACATCAGGGTCACGGCATTATGACCCGAGCCGTCCGGCAGATGATCGATTACGCCTTTGACGAACTTCAGTTGAACCGGGTGGAAATCCACTGCGCAATCTCCAACGAGATGAGTTCCTCCATCCCTCGGCGCTTGGGATGCCGGGAGGAGGGAGTGCTACGCCAGGTAGAGTGGCTGAACGACCGCTTTGTAGATCACGTCATCTACGCGGTGTCGGTCCGAGACTGGCGGAAAATTAGGGGCCGAGAAAGTCTTCCGTAACGAACACGCGTAATCCGCGTCGTTCCAGATCCAGGCCGATGTGCGTGAAGTGCGGTGAGAGCAGCCTGTTACGCTGCTTCCTGGACTGCATTGAGTGTTGCTCGATGGTCTGGACCGCTGCCCACTCGTTCCCGCTGGCGGCGTAGACATTTTCCGCCGAGCGCATGCCGCGTCGGCAAATGTTGTGCGGGTAGCTTGCATGTCGATAGCGCCTGTTTATGTGCCAAACGCGACCAGACTTTGCCATGGCGCGAGTGTGGCCTCGAGTACCGACGCAGCGGCGGTGGCCAGGTGCGCCGGCGATTCCCAGCGTCTGCGTCATGTCCAGCAACAGAGGTGCCCGGTTATGGGCGTGCCGGTCCCCATTGATGAGCGTGAGCAGAGCTGCCTGACAATCAGACCCGGTATGAGCGCATGCGCTGGTGACAGGATCGGCAACTGGCGGCGCTGGCGGGGCCGGAGCAGTGATCACGGTTGGGGGAAGTGTGACCGGCTGGGACGTGCCGGTGGGCACCACCGGCCGGGACGTGCTAGTGGGGACCGCAGGAACCGGTGTTGCAGTGGCTGCCGGTTTGGGAGCAGCTTGACGGTTATTCGCCGGACGAGCGACCGCTACGATGGCACTAACCACCATGGCGACCGCCGCTACGGCACCGAGGATGGCTACTCCCTTAAGAACCCGCAAAATCATTATGGCCTCATCTCTCGGATGACCTTCTCAACGCAGGATTCATGCCCGTTGGGCGCACTATTTAAAACAACACGTTCAGATCACCACATCTCGATGTCGGCCAGCGACGTGATTGTCTCCTCCAGCGGCGCGGCATACCCTTCCGCTTGAGCAGCCACCCAGCGTGGCTCTGCGAAGTGGGTGGAGATGGCGCGCAGGTGAGGGGAAAGGTGCGGCAGACGCGCCAACGGAACGTGGTCATCGGGCATTGCGGGCCCGAAAAGTTCCGCGTGTACCGCTTCGGCTGCTCCCCATAGACGGGCAGCAGTTTCTATCTTCCCCAGCGCCGCCAGTGCCGTTGCGATGCCGTCGAGCGCACTGGCAATACCCTCCCGATGGTGGACGTAGGCCGCAGCCTGCAGTCCGTCTCGGTAACGCGTCAGGGCCTCGGCGTACGCACCTTGAAGCAACGCGATCCCGCCCAATGCACGGAGTGCCGCACCGACGCTGTAACGCTCTCCGTGCGCATTGAAGATCGTGACAGCCTCCTCAATGTAGGAACGGGCCTGGCCATACTCTTGATCGACCTGAAAGGCAAGGCCCAGACCGTACAGCGACGCTCCCAGCAGGTGCATCGCCCCCATTTTGTGGCACAAATGAACGCCTTCTCGGAAGAAGGCAGAGGCCGCGGAGCCGTGACCTCGACTGATCTCGGCCATGCCGAGTCCTTCAACCGCTCCCCACGCCAACGACAGGTCACCGATATCGCGGGCAATGGCAAGTCCCTCACGGTTCCGATCGATGGCCGTGTCGATCTGCCCTTCGTGCAACGCTAGCCACCCGATGGCGATCGCGGTGTGGCAGCGCACCCGAGGCGCAATAGAACAATCCTTCGCCAGCATCCGTTCGATCCAGCCTCGCCACTGACTGTAGTGACCGTCGATGATCCAGTAGCGGGAGATCGAACCGGCAATTGTCAGGAACAAGTCGATATCGTGCTCGGCTGCCCATGTCAAAATCTCGCGAACGTTGTCCCGCTCGTCGTCGAGTCGCCGGAACATGAGCACCTCGTTGGCGCGGAACCGCTCATGCCACGTCTCTTCGGCGAGTGCGCGGTAGTAGCCAGCAAACGATTCGCGTGCAGTCTGGATCTCCCTGTGCTCCGCTAAGCGTTCCCACGCGTATTCTCGAATCGTCTCGAGCATGGCGAAACGTGCCTGCTCGTTGTCTGTCCCATGGACTACGAGCAGACTCTTATCGACGAGTGAGGACAGCACCGGCGCCACGTCAGTCCGGCAAATATCACCATAGGCGCAGACCGCTTGGGCTGTTTCGATCGTGCAGCCCCCAGCAAAGACTGCCATCCGGCGAAACAGCGTTTGTTCTTTCGCGTACAACAGGCTGTAGCTCCAGTCAATACAGCCGCGCATCGTGTGGTGGCGAGCAGGTACGTCGCGTGGACCGTCGATCAGAACTTCGAACCGAGACTGCATATGTCGTAGAAGCTGCTGGAGCGATTCGTACTTCAGCCGCGCGGCGGCTAATTCGATGGCGAGGGGAAGACCGTCGAGACGGTGACAAATCCCGACCACGGCGCTGCTGTTGTCGCCTGCACTGAAACTGGGGTTTGCCGTTCGCGCCCGCGCGAGGAAAAGTGCCGACGCAGGGTACTGTGCCAGATCATTGGCCGGCAGGGAATCGGCGCCAGGCGCGGCGAGTGGAGGCACGGGAAACTCCTGCTCCCCCTGGAGGTGGAGTCGCGCGCGGCTGGTGACCAGGAGCGTGAGCTGCGGGCATGATGCCAGTAGTTCGGACAAGAATGAGGCGGCATCGAGCAGGTGCTCGATATTGTCGAGTAGCAGGAGCATTCGGCGCGGTCGCAGAGCCTGTATGAGGGTCTGCCGTGCGTGCTGGCCGCGAACATCATGCAATTCAAGGGCGACCGCTATGGCCGCCGGCACCTGGCTGGGATCCCGCAACGGCGCCAGCGGCACAAAACGGACGCCATCGGGATAGCCGACGGATTCCGTCCGGGCGACGCGAAGGGCTAACCGTGTCTTGCCGACGCCGCCAGGTCCAGTGAGGGTGAGCAGCCGGATATCACCACGCCGCAATAAGTGAATGACCGCAGCTTCTTCTCGTTCACGGCCCAGGAGCGACGTCATTTCCAGCGGCAGTGGCTCGGATGAGGTCTGTGCGGGGGCCGCGGCGCGCCCGGCACGCGCTCGCTTGATTGCCCCTGCCAACGCTTCTCGCTGTTCGGTCGTGAGCTGAAGGGCCTCGGCCAGTAGAGCGACCGTGTCCCGCCAGGGCTTGGAGCGTGTGCCGCGCTCCAGGTCGCTGATGGACCGCACGCTCAGCCCCGCCCGCTCGGCAAGCCCCTCCTGGGTGAGCCCCGCCGACGTTCGATACCGCCGCAGTAGCGATCCGAAGGTTGTCTCTCGATCCTTCTCCACGGTGTTGATCCCCCCGTGTCGGGCAAACAATCGCTAACTCTGGGTGATCCTACCACACAGGCGACCGGTGAAGGACGCGTAAATTAACCAGAACTTGCGTGGGAAACTGCGTGGATTGCTCATGGTGACGGACGACGATCGGGAGCACACTGGGAATCAGAGTTGTATTCACCCAAGGAGGAGCACCAATGATCCATCGACCGCGCGTTCCAACCTTCATCGTAGGGGCGTTTGTCCTGTCGCTCGGCGCACTGTCGCTCGGCGGCCCAGGAGCCACCTATTCGGCGGCGCCGCGGCAGAGCGTCGCGCCGACCTCGCCGCACCACTACATCGCCACCGTCGGCTATGGCGCGGACGACTGGGCCGCCAATATCTACTCGCCCCACCGGATCAACATCTATGTAGGCGACACGATTACCTGGATCAATCGGGGCCTGCTCGAGCCCCACACTGTTTCTTTCGGGTCGATGACGCTGCTACGGAAGCTGTTTCAACAGATCGTGTTAGCCACGCCGCAGTCGAGTGGGCCACCACAGCTGGCGTTGAACCCTATGCTGGCCTTGCCAACGCATCGCGCTACCTATGATGGGGCCGGGTACGCCAATTCAGGCTTCTTGCGTGAGGGGCAGAAGTGGACCATAACTTTCACTCGGCCAGGAACGTATCGTTACCACTGCTTGGTGCATTTCCTCGGCATGTTTGGTGTCGTGGTGGTCAATCCGCGACCTATAGCGGCCCATACCTACTTGGTGCGAACCGGGTACGGTTCGGAGACGACGAGCGCCGCCGATGCCTATTTCCCCGAGGCTCTCACCGTCCACGTCGGCAGCACCGTGACCTGGACAGGCGCTGTCTTCCATACCGTGACCTTTGCCCCGGCCACCCTGATCAATCAACTCCGCGCGCAGTTCATCGTTCCGGTGCCGCAGAAAACTGGCCCGCCGAAACTCACCTTAAACCCCAGGGTGGCGTTCCCCACCGGCGGGACCGTGTACAACGGCAGCGGAATCCTCAACTCGGGCATACTGCGGCCACCGCACAACCAGTTCGCCGTCACGTTCACCACGCCCGGCGTGTATCACTACGGCTGCCTGGTCCACCCCGGAATGGACGGCACCATTCAGGTTATCCCTTAGCGATGTACGCGGCGGGAGGAATGACCACCGTAGTCATTCCTCTCGCTCCGTCGCTTCATGAAAGGACAGAATCGTGGTCGCATTGCTGCAGTCTCGTGTTTGTCGTCTTCCCCGTGTCAGACTTCTCGTCGGAGTGCTGATGGCAGTGTTCGTCTTGGGCATCGGTCTGCTGATGATGGGTATACGCTTCTCTGGGTCCACGTCGTCTAGCTCGATCGTCGATCCACGTCTGATCATCCAACCCACACGAACGCATATGCAGAGCGTCCTCTCCAACGGCATCATCCTTACTGGCTCCCTCTCCCCTACAATTCCTGGGAAGAACGCGGTGCAAATCGTCGTGCACTCGCGGTTAACCGGAGCACAGCGACCCGTCGCGATCACGCTTCAGGCCACAATGGCGGGAATGCACATGATCCCGACGCGGGCTCTGCTAACTCATACGGTAAGAGGATACGCTGGTACGATCACCCTACCCATGTTCGGCGCCTACCACCTGAGCGTGGCCCTACAGTTGGTAACGGGAACGCAACGCGGAGTCATCATCATCAAGCTTCCTTTGCCGCGCCTGTAGAGACGGTTAGCCACTCACTATCCGTCCCTCTCTCCGACGATCGACTGCTCGTTGGCAACCTTCAACCCAGGTAATCGGCTAGACGTGTGCCGCAGCTTGCATGCTCAAGGCAGCGGGTGACTCTGCTCCATAGAAGCTGTACCACGGCTGCGCGGCTTTCAGGCATTCGTTGACTGCTTCGATGTTTTTGACGCCCTCGCTTTCCAGCCAGACATGGAAGGCCTCGGCGCCGTTGGTGGCATACACCTCGATGCCGTTTGCCCAGGTGGCGCGACCGCACAGTACGCCGGCGAAGCGGATGCCATTGTCCCCGACCAGACGCAGTGTCTCTGTGAACTCGGCGTTGCTTACGCCGGCACTGAGGAAAATGAACGGTTTGGTTGCTGCCTCGGATGCCTGACGGAAGTGTTCCACGGCCTCGGCCTTGCTGTATGCAACCGTACCGGTGAAAGCTTCCGTGCCCTCAACAAACTTCATATTCACCGGCACCTCGACCTTGAGAACATCAACTGCGTAGCGCGGTTTAGAGAACTCTTCCATCGTCCGCAGCACGATCTCCGGTTTCTTTTTGGCGTATTCCAATCCCTTCTCATCACCGCCCTCGGGGGCGTACCCGACGAACTCCAGAAAGAAGGGGATATCGTTGGCGAGACATTCGTCGCCGATGCGCTCGGTGAATGCGTACTTTTCCTCGTTGACCTGATCATCGTCAAAGGGGGTGTAATAAATCAGTACCTTGATGGCATCGGCGCCCTGCTCCTTCAGCCGGCGAACGGACTCGAGAGGAAGCAAATCGGGAAGACGGCCGGGTCGCACATTGTCGTAGCCGGACTCTTCGTAGGCCAAGAGCAGGCCACTCCCCGGGCGGCGTGTCGCCGCTGCCGGCAGCCCGTACTCGGGGTCGAGGAGGATAGCGCTGGCGTACTGGGTCAGCACCTCGCTGACCAGGGTCTTGAACTCTTCCATCTGCTGCGACGTCACATCTTGGCCGCTGGCGGCTGCCAGAGCCTTTTTCAACGAGCCACGCTGATCCATGGCCGCAGCCGCGATCACGCCGCGGTCATCCGCTACTGCTGCGAGGCCCCGTAATTTGCCTGGGGTTAATAGCATGCCATACCTCCAGCTATCCCTGCTCTAGGTGTACACCGGGCGGTCGCCTGGGACACGTGTTTACCGAATGCGGCGGCTTGTCACCGCTTCCCTATAGTAATAGTCCTGGGGAAACCCCGGGATCTAGATCGTGCCATCGACATCGAGAGACACGTAGAGACGCCGCTCCCAGTCAGGGAGGAGGGTGAATTTCTGGTAGGAACCGGGTTACGTCTGTCACACTCAGCCTTCGTGTCCTGCGTTAGACAAGTAAAAGGTCGTCAGGCATGGTGTGAGGAGACTCTCTCATGTACCTATCGCTCGCTCGACAAAGCCCCATCGCATCTGATCCATGAAAATTAGCCACCCTGGCCGGCATGATGGGACTACAGGGTGGCTAAAAGGTCATGGCAAATCGGATGCAGCTGTCCGCGCTACCGATTAGGCGAGCACTCTCTCCCGCTAAACAGGACCCAACCCAGAGAACGTGCCTACCGGTTACGAGTCAGGAAGCCGACGATGAACACGATAATGGCGATCACGAGCAGCACATGAATCGCCGCTCCGAGGATGTGGAACAGTAAGCCCAGGACCCAGAAGACGACCAGAATGACCGCGATTATCCACAGGATCTGAAACATGAGAACCCTCCTTCGATGAGCCGCGTTACTTCTACTCTTACTGTAATGCAAGTTGCGGTCCAGATCGCGGGAATCCTCACTGCTTGAGTCTGGTCAGGGTAGTCTCATTCAAGCGGTAGTAGTGCCACGCAGGATACAGCTTCATCAGCGCCTGATCCTGTCGGCCTTCATCGCGGGCGTAAACCACATCGCCATTAAGCAGCGGCGAGTTGCTGGAGAACACATCACCGTATGACCACCACTCTCCCGGTTGTCCCGAGGAGACAAAGACCAAAGCATGGTGTAGGCCCGCCCGATTCACGGTGTCGATTTTGGCTGCACTGGTGAAGTTATACCCTCGGTATATGGGGATCTGTGTGGGAAGGTAGACGCTCACGTTATATGCCAGTAACATCCCGGCCAGCGACGCCGGCACCATCGCGGCCGCCAGGCGATCACGCTTCCAGCGTCCCAACAGCCGCGGCGGCAGGCGGTACAGCTCTTCCAGGCCGCGGCCTGTCAACAGGGTAAACCAGGGAATGGCCACGTAGTAATAGCGAGGGCCGTACATCACGCCAGGGTGCCAGTAGAACACATAGGCGCCCATTACACAGAGCGCTGAGGCCCCAAACATGGCGTCCCAACGGTTGGCACGTCCCAGCAAAAAGGGGAGCAAGGCGAGCGCCAGAGTAAAGAAAAATGGCCAGCCGAAGAGATGAGCGAGCAGCATCTCAAGGTTGTAGCTCAGATTCCAGAAGCCGTTGGCCACTGTATGGCCGTAGCCGACTCCTGGGCCGAATCCCAGGTGATCGAATGGCCACCATAGGCTGTATGGACTGGTCAAGGGACTGCCGGTAAGATCCCAGTTGTACAGGAGCAGGCCGACGACCGGTACGCCAGCTCCCAGGACCAACCAGCCGCCGGCGCGGAGCAGACGGACCGAGAGGCGGGGCAGCAGCAGCAGCCCGAAGGGCAGGGAATACGCGACGGCGTCGAGTCCACGCGTGATGCCGGCCATGCCCAGCAGGAAGCCCGCCGGCAGCAAAAGCCGCCAGGCGTCCCGTGCGGAGTATGACCCGCCGTCCGTGTGGCGGATCCAACGAATCAGCAGATAGGCGAAGCTGCTCAGGTACAAGAGCGTGCTGGTGTGCGACATATACGAACCACCCAGGAAGAGCAGAAACGGCGAGCTGAGCGCCAGCAGCGTCGCAACCAGCGCGACGCCCCGTCCATAGACTTCCCGACCGATGAGATAGATCAGGAGCAGATCGATGCCACACAGCACAGGGTTGACCAACCACGGCAGGTGAGCGAGCACGCCCACGGCCAGTAGCAGCGGCCAGCCAGGTGGATACTTGCTGAACCATCGGCCCTTGTACATCGGGATGAACTCTTCGGTAAAGAAGGTCGGGAGCTTCGGGGTGGGTACCCAGAGGCGACCCAGCGTCAGCGACTTTGCCTGAAAGAGGTAGGCGACATCGTCCTGAACGTGTGGAATCGATTCCAGGAGCTGAGTCGCGATTAACGCCGTCGTCACCACAGCAACCAGGGACGCCAACAGGGCCAGCAGGTCCGGCAGCCGTTCGCGCTGGGACACAACGGCCATCGCAGCCTGATCTTCTTGATCCGTGCCGCCTAGCAGCCGGAGAAACGCGGAGAAGAGTACATACACGACGGGAGCGAGAACGATGAACAGCAGTGCCGCTATCGCGTTGCCCAGGAATAGGCGTACGGTACGCTGGATCATAGGCAGCAGCGGCTCGTGTACCACGACCCCGCCAAGCGAATTGCCCGGCACACCGTTCGACCAGTCGAACCAGATCGCATCCGGTTGATCGGGACGCGCGGCGAATACATACCCCTGGTTCTCTGCATTGACCCCGACCACGATACCTTGCGTACCGTCGCCGCGCATCAAGTCCGCGGAGAGAGTAAAGTTGCCGTTCGGCAGACTGCCGACGAAGGCGTTCGAGCCAGGGCCGCCTTCCAGCTCACCTCGCCGGTTGATAGACCACGCTCCCGTCATGGTCTGCACCTGCCTCATGCTCAGCAAGGACGTCGCGTGTTTCGAGCCGATCTCGTGCCAATGAAAGTTGGTCCACGCCGGCCTGGGCTCGGCCAGTCGTACAAAATTACCGAACCGCGCGAGCGGAGTGGTGGCCGCAGGCATCATTGCCTCGCCGGTGGGCTGCACCCGATAGCTGTCGAGTCCCCCCGCATAGAGACCGACCCGGCCTCCGCGCACTGGACGGTTGAGCACGGCCGTGTTGTTGCCAATCTGTGCGATGTAGGTCGACCCGCTGCCTCGGATCACAAAATGGATGCTGTCGTCCAGCGACCAAAGATAGACGAAGATTAAAACGATATCCGCTGCCAGCGTGATAGCGCGTGCCCGATGTCGCTTCCGCCACCCACTGGAGACGAGGAGCGTCGCCAGTACAATGGCCGTTGGCAGCGCGGTGGCCCACTCGCAGCGCTGGCGCCACCAGGCAATGGCCACCAGCAAGGCGAGCAGTAGGACCAGCGCAGCCGGTGCCTGCTGCCGGCGGTTGACCACGGCGCGCGAACGCCATGGTGTTGGGAGAGGGGTCGAGGTTGGCTCGATCATGCTCTTCAGCTTACGACCGATGCCGCCTTACCCTAGCGCTTGCGTTCCGTCGCGGGGTGCAATGCCTTTCCCGATTGCAGCAGAGCGGGCAGCACCACGCTGCTCAGCAGCAACCCCACCGGCACCAGCGCAATCAATCCCGCCGACAGGAAAAATACGGGCCGGATGCCGGCTGCCGCGGTCACCATACCACCAATCAACGGTCCCGCCCCGAAGCCCATTGAGGACGCGGCACCCATCAGTCCGAAAGCGGTCCCCTTCGCCTCACGCGGACTCGACAGCGCAGCCCAGATGCCAACCAGGCCAAAGAGCGCGCCGAAGGCGAAAGAGCCGGCCGAACGGAGCAGCAAAAAGGTCACATAGTTGTGGGAAAATGCCTGTGGCACGACCAGCGCCGCGGACAGGACGACACACCCGAGCAGCAGCGGTTTGAGTCCCACGCGTCGTTGGAGCCGGCCCGCCATATAGGAGCCAAGGGCGGCAGCAACGCCGGAGGACGCCATCACCCAGCCGGTCGCTGTGGCCACGTTGTGGGTACTGCGAAGCAACTCCTGTACGAAGAGCGGAATGATGGGAAAGAGGGCGGTGCTGGCTAGCTGAACGATGAGCGTGAGGCCCAGCGCAGCGGCAAAGGCGGGAATCGCCAGTACCGACATGATGGAGGGCTGACGTCCCTCGGCACGAGCCACCTGGGCCGGCCGTTGGGCAGGCTCATGGACAAACAGGAAGACTACCAGGGTGGCCGCGGCGATGAGTAGACCTGCCGCCACGAAAGCGGCGCGGTAGCCGACCAGCTCGGCGACCAATCCGCCGCCGACCGGACCAATGGTCGCGCCGAAGTAGACGCTCATCTGGAGCAAGCCCATAGCTCGTCCCGTTTCTTTCTCCGGCGCCGACGCTGCGACCAACGCTTGCGAGGAGAACACCGTGCCGCTCAGGGCGCCCTGCGCCATACGGAGCACCAGCAAAATGCCTGGATTGGGCGCCAAACCCATCAGCGCCAACAAAACTCCAGCGCAAATCATGGCCCGAATCAACATCAAGCGGTACCCGATGCGATCCGCCAACCGCCCCCACAACGGTCCGCAGATCGTGGCTGGAATTGCCGGCCCGAAACCGATCAGACCGGCCCACAGGGCCGTCTGGCCCAATCCGTGTACACCGAGGTTGTGCTGAAGGTAGAGCGGTATAAAGGGCAGGGTGAAGTCGAAGCCGATGATGGCGGTGGCCTGCGCAATGCAGACCGCGATGAGCGTGGCGCGCCACGAAGACGAACCACGACGGGATGTGTCGTGGGTCATGGAAACCTTTTCCTGGCCGCGACACCTATGGAGACCTGGTCAACAAGCCAAAAAGCGTGCCGGGGCGCCCGGGATTACCCTTCAGCCTACCACGGCAATTGGGCTCTAACCGAACCATGGATGGCTGGGCGAGCAAAGGTTAAGCGTCTTGTCACCCACCAGGCGGCTGGGCGGACGCGGCGTGCTACACGCAGAACTCTCCATTCTGGCTAAAGAGTTGCCCATCCACTGCGACCTCGCTGCCCTGGCGAAGATTGTAGACCATGTCCCAATGGAGGGCTGAAAGGTTAGTAGCGCCGGTTTCTGGATAGGATCGCCCGAGGGCCATGTGTAGCGTTCCGCCCATCTTCTCGTCGAAGAGCACATTCTTGGTGAACTGCTGGATGCCGGCGTTGGTACCGAAGGCGAATTCACCAAGGCGACGGGCACCGTCGTCCAGATCCAGCATCTCAAGGAGATATGCCTCATCGCTGGTCGCGGAGGCCTCGACCACTTTGCCGGCGTGGAAACGCAGGCGAACACCCTGCACCTCGCGCCCGCCGTAAAAGGCGGGAAAGCTGAACTGGATTTCTCCCTCGGCAGAGTCCTCGACCGGTCCAGTGAAGATTTCGCCGCCCGGGAAATTCTTGGTGCCCTCGTCGTTGAACCAGGTCCGCCCTTCGACGGAGACTGTTAGATTGGTCCCTGGCCCGCTGATATGGACGGTCTTCTTGTCAGAAATCCAGTCGATCAGTTTCTGCTGGCGCTCGCCCGTCCGCTTCCAGGCCGCCACTGGATCATCCTCATTCAGTAGCCCCGCACCGTACACAAAGTCCTGGTAGGCGCTCAGCGACATGTTGGCATCTTGCGCGGCCGCGTAGGTCGGATAGGCGGCAATGGTCCAGCGCAGGTCGTCGCTGGCGGAGCGGCGCATGAAGGTTTCCATGATGGGCTCATTGGCTCTGCTTATGAGCGCCATTTTAGCCGGGTCGACGCCTGTCATGGTCCTAGTGTTGCGCGGCGCCAACAGGCTAATTCGCGCATCCGCCTGCTCAACCATGAGCGTACTGATCGGTGACACGAAGGCGAGTTGCTCTTCGCTACCGTGGTGCACTATGACCTCCTGGATGTCGTCCGAGGAGAACAGTACCGTCGGGTTGCCGCCCGCCTTGAGCACGGCCTCGACACAGGCTTGGGCCAGCGGTTCTCCCAGGATAGGCGTTTGGATCACCACCCAGTCGCCGGGCTGAATATTTACCGAATAGTTGACTAGCACCTCGGCCATGCGTTGCGTTCGTGGATCCACGGGTGTTTCTCCTCATGCATGATGGGTATGTTTGAGAGCAAGGGAAGGGGGCCGTGCGGCTGGCGCGCCTGGACTATCCGACCGCGCTACTGCCACAAAGTTCGTCCAGCAGAGCTGGGGTAAAGTCGGCCAGTGACTCCAGGGTAAGGTCGGCTGCCCTCATGCGTGGGTCATCGGCGAGGTAGGGGTCCGGTACCGCGATACAGTACATGAGGGCAGCTTTGGCGGAAAGTACGCCGTTTGGTGAGTCTTCAAACGCCAGGCAATCCTGGCCCGCAAAACCGAGACAGCGGGCCGTCGTCAGGTACACCGCGGGATGCGGCTTACCCTCCATCTCGGCATCGGCCGAGCAGATGACCTGGACATACGGGCCGATGCCCAGCCGCTCGATCACTGCGTGAATTAAATTCTCGCTAGAGGAGGACGCGATGCCGATGGGTAAACCGGCGCGACGCACCGTTTCCAGGGCGTCGTACACTCCCTCCTTCGCCGCTCCTTCGTTCCGCACCTGTGAGATGACGCTGTCGATGATCTCTTGCGTTACCGCAACGCATGACGGTCCGTTCCAGGGATGCCGGCTGTACCACAGCTCGACCACCTGGGCGACTCGAACTCCCATGGTCTGGAGGCACTGCTCCTCGGAGAGATGCAGACCCAAACGGCCAAAGATTTCAATCTCCGTTCGCCGCCAGACGGGCTCGGTGTCGATCAATAACCCGTCCATGTCGAAAATGGCGGCACGTATTCCTGTCATGAAACAGGCTACCAGAACGGTGATCACGGGCTCCGTTACAGCGGGGAGCGAACTATCCCGGCGGCGCCTCTCGAGCCGCTCGGCGCTGGCGATCAATCTCGTACAGCATGATCGAGGCGGCCGAGGCGACGTTCAAAGAGGTGGCCGAGCCATCGATCGGGATGCGAAGGATAATGTCGCAAAGCTCACGATACGCGGCGCTCATGCCCCAGGTTTCGTTTCCAATCACCAGTATCGTGGGCTTGGAGAAATCATGCGCATCGAGCGGAAAGTTGCCATGCGCACTGGTACCAATAATTTGAATCGGTCCAATCGTACGGCGGACGCTCTCGAACCAGGGCAGCAGGTCCGCGGGACCCGGCTGTCGTACCACGGGAAGCGCGAACAGCGATCCCGTGCTGGCGCTGATGGTCTCCGGATCGTACAGGTCGGCGCCGTGCCCGGTAAGGACCAGACCGCTCGCTCGCAGTGCATCGCACGACCGGATGATGGACCCCAGATTACCGGGGCTGGCAGGGCGATCGAACACCACCACACAGAGGTCGCGCCGAACGGGAATGCGCGAGAGCCGGTCGTCCGGTATGGCTACCACGGCCAGTAGCTCGGACGGTTCCGTTTTGTTGCTCAGCTTGGCCAGCAGTGGGAGCGGCAGCTCGAGATGCAGCTGCGCGGGGGAGCCCGCCAGAATGCCCCGTGCCCAATCGGAGAGCGGTTGGTCGGGTGAGTACATCAGGGTCTTGAGACGCCAGCGGTGCTCCAGTGCGCCATTAATTCCTCGCACCCCCTCCAGAAAGAACTCCCCATATCGGTGGCGCGCGACGCGACGTCGACGCAGCGCGTCGATGTGTTGGAAGTCATTGTTTTCGGAATTGATTCTGGTGAGTTTCGGCGTCATCGGTTGAAGACCTCGGTCAGACTGGCATGAGCCCCGAGGGGCGGTTCATTATGTGCCTGGAGGTGAAACGATGGATCCTGCACAGGTGGTACGAGACGAGAACGGAATGATGCGCTGCCGGGAGTGCGGCTTCACGTACGGGCGTTCGCGCGAAGAGGTCGTGGATCTGACAGGGCAGGAGCTTGAGGCGGTAAGCAAGGCTCTGGCCGGCACCGAATCGACGCGTCGCCATTTGCGGCCGGACCCATCGGTCTGATCGGCGGACGCGTCCACCAGATTGCGGAACAAGATCATCCGCTACTGGCCTGGCACGATCAGGATGCCGCCGTGGAACGAGGACGGCAGGACGAACAGGCGGTGGATGCATCGCTCAGGAGATCGTGCACTCGCTGCTTGAGGACAACGGCCTGCGCCAGGCCGATCTCGGTGGAGCGGTGTTCCCCTCGCCCTCCGCGTCTCGGACTTTCTTGCCGGCCGGCGTCCGCTCAGCTATGAGCGGGTCCCAAAACTGGCAGCGTACTTCCACGTGTCACCGGCCGTGTTCTACCCGGCTCGTGATGCGATTGCCTTGCCGAGCGAGCAGGGTTGCTCCTCGGAGATTGGGCAATGACGGGGCCCCGCCTAGTTATCAAGCCCGGTGACCACTCTCCACGAAAAATCCAGGCCTAGCCCCGTTCCAAATCGTCGATCGTGTCCTCCATTCGATTGGCCGCCTCGCGGAGGGTGTGATCGTCGAAGGACAACTCGGCGCCGGCGGCGGCGAACAACTCGGACAGAGTGCGCGTTCCACCCAGCGAGAGCGCCTGATGGTATCTGCTTACCGCCTGCGCCGGGTCATGTGCGGCATTGGCCCAAATCTGGACCGCGCCGAGCTGGGACACGCCGTCTTCGATGGACGAGAAGGGGTGGAGGAAGAGGTGGCTGTGGCGCTGCCACTCTGCTTGCAACTCGTCCTCCAATCCGCTCCAATCGATCGCGGGGAGATAGCGCAGCCACAGGCTGCGCCACTGGGCGGCGCACTCCGCTGGGTCGAGGGCAGCGTCGGCGTTTCCGTAGACCCAGTGGTCGAAAGCGTCCGTGATTGCAACCACGGACCAGCGCAGAAGACAGTGTTCAAGATGCTGAATGCGCGTTCGTGCTGCGTCCGCCCAGGGATAGAAGCTGCCTTGCTCCGCGGGAAGGAATTGTGCGCCCAGAAACTCCATGGTTATCGCCGCCACGCCGGTGAACTCCGCTCCAGGATCTCGCTGCTGCCGATATGGCAGACTGCCAGTTTCGAATACCTGGAAGGCGTGGCCGGCCTGATGGAAGAGGTTCCACACGTCACGCTGGCTGCCGCTGGCGTTCATCAGCACGAAGGGCCGGCGAGACACGGGATACCGTGCGCAATACCCGCCGGATTCCTCCCGCGGCTGGTACTCCACGCACAGCAGCCCTTCAGCCCGCATCATTTCGAAGTAGTTGCCTAGATGCCGATCCACTCGCTGGAAGACGCCGGCTGCGCACTCTACCAGGTCGCTGCCATCAGGGACGGGAGGCAACGGGGGGCGACCGAGTGGATCGACGCTGATGTCCCAGGGACGCACCGTCCTGGCTCCCAGGCGGCGCCTGCGTCGCTCATACAGGCGAGTAATGACCGGCTGCACGAACTCCTCGATAGCGGCATGGAAGCGGAGACAGTCCTGGGGCGTGTAATCCAGGCGTCCCAGTTGTCGCCAGCGGTACTCCCGATAGTCGCGGAATCCGGCATTCGACGCCATTTCCCGTCGCAGTCGTACCAACTGCCGCCACAGTTCGTCGACACGTGACCGATCGACCAATCTCCGTGCTGCCTCCAGTCGCCAGGCACGCTCGCGTAGCTTCCGATCCTTCTGGTCATAGACTGCCGCGAGCTGTGGTAGCGGAGTGTCCTGTCCTTTCCAGGGGATGGTTTGTGCGGCGATCAAGCTCGAGTACTCACGGTGAGTCTTCTCTTCCCGTTCTTGCAGCGGTCCATTCGTTGGGCACCGGGTCTCTGCTCGGGCGCGCATGGCTCGCAGGGGCACGGCAAAGTCGGGCAGCTCTACCCCGCTGTCCAGGAGCTTGGCCTCCAGGCGCTGGTACACTGCGCGGGCCGGTATCACCACTTGCTGCACGAACTCGTTGTGCCGGACGGTCGCGGCAGTATCAGCCGGATGGCAACGGGCAGCGGCCCGTAGACGCTGCTGAGTCTCATCGATGCGGTCGGCCAGGGCTGTCCACTCGTCCAGAAACGCGTCGACTCCGTTGGCCGATAGGTCCAGCGCCTCAAGTTGTGCGAACAGCGGCCGGAAGTCAGGCCATGTCCAGCGGCCGAACTCCGCCGGATCAGCCGGCAGTGATGTGAACACGTTCCCACTGTACTGGGTGTGGGCGCCTCCTATCTGACGGCTCGTTCGGCAGGTACTACCCGCCGTTTCCGTTAGGGCTGCAGCTATCTGGCTGCAGCCCCATATTTGCGCCGACAACGCATGCTGAACCCGGCGGTCTCAGTCGCTGACACCCATGGCTTCGTACTGATCTTTGAGCTGTTGCACCACCGCCGGGTCGGCCAGGGTGGTGGTGTCTCCCAGAACATTGCCGGCCGCTATGTCGCGCAGCAGGCGGCGCATGATCTTGGCGCTCCGAGTCTTGGGCAGGTCGGCAGTGAAGATAATCTGGCTGGGGCGGGCTATCGCTCCAATCTTCCGGGACACGTGTTCGCGGAGCTTCTGCCGCTCTTCCTCGCTGCCCTCGACCGTACCCTTGAGCGTGACAAAGGCGGCGATTGCCTGTCCCTTGATAGGGTCGTTGGTGCCCACCACGGCGGCTTCGGCCACATCGCCCGAGTCGATCAGGGCGCTCTCCACTTCCCAGGTGCCGATACGATGTCCGGCCACGTTGAGCACATCGTCAACGCGCCCGATGATCACGAAATAACCGTTCTCGAGCTGCTTGGCGCCGTCACCCGTGAAGTAGCGACCGGGAAACTTCTCCCAGTAGTTCTGGATGAAACGCTCAGGGTCGCGGAAGATGGTGCGGAACATCCCGGGCCAGGGCCGGTTCAAACAGAGGTAGCCGGCGGCCTTGCCCGGCTCGATGTCATTCCCCTGCTCGTCGACGATCGACGCCGAGATGCCAGGGAAGGGTACGGTGGCGGAGCCCGGCACGGTGGTGGTGAGCCCGGGCAACGGGGTGATCAAAATACCGCCGGTTTCGGTTTGCCACCAGGTATCGACGATGGGTGAATTGCCGTGACCGATGTTCTCGTTGTACCAGATCCAGGCCTCGGGATTGATCGGCTCACCCACCGTTCCCAGCAGACGGAGCGACGAAAGGTCATGTTCGGCCGGGTACTCGGTGCCCCATTTCATGAACATGCGAATCGAGGTGGGCGCGGTGTAGAGGATACTCACCCGGTACTTCTCGATGAGCGCCCAGAAGCGGTCCTTATCCGGGAAGTCCGGGGCGCCCTCGTACATGAAGCAGGTAGCGCCGTTGGCGAGTGGACCGTAGACGATGTAGCTGTGACCCGTGACCCAGCCGATATCGGCCGTGCACCAGTACAAATCATCCTCTTTGAGATCGAAGACCCATTTCGTGGTGAGATAGGTTTGCAGCAGGTAGCCGGCCGTGGTGTGGACGATGCCCTTGGGCTTGCCGGTAGTGCCGGAGGTGTACAGGATATAGAGCATGTGCTCAGCGTCGAGCGGCTCTGCCTCGCAGTCGGACGAGGCGGCGGCCATCAGGTCGTGCCACCAATGATCGCGCCCCTCCTGCATGTCGATCTCGGCCTTGTCGCCCACGCGCTTGAGCACCACGACGTTCTCGATGGTCGAGGTGTTCTCGAGCGCGGCGTCGCAGTTCGCCTTGAGTTGCACCACAGACCCACGTCGAAAGCTGCCGTCCTGGGTGATCAGCGCTTTGCATTCCGCATCGTTGATGCGGTCGGCCAGCGAGTCGGGCGAGAAGCCACCGAAGACCACACTGTGCGGGCAGCCGATGCGGGCACAAGCCAGCATGGCGATGGGGAGTTCGGGCACCATCCCCATGTAGATCGCAACTCGATCGCCAGTCTTGAGCCCCATTCCCTTGAGGACATTGGCGAACTTACAGACCTCGCGATGGAGTTCGTCATAGGTGTAGGAGGCTTCCTCGCCGTACTCACCCTCCCACAAAATAGCGGTCTTCTGCCCGCGCAATGCCAGATGCCGGTCGAGACAGTTGTATGAGACGTTGATCTTGCCGCCCGAGAACCACTTAGCCCACGGCGAATCCCACTCCAGCACCGTGTCCCATTTCTTGAACCAGTGAAGATCGTCCGCCTGTTTGGCCCAGAACGCCTCATAATCGGCGTCAGCCTCCGCATAGATCTTGGGATCGTTGACATTAGCCTGCCGCACGAACGCTTCCGCGGGCGGGTGCTGCCGCTCTTCAGTGAGTAGAACATCAAAGGACAGATTGGTTTCGGTAGCCATTACCGCCTCCTTACTATGTATTTCAGAATAGCTCGGGATGTGCTGCAATATACGAGATGTATTCCGCCCGCGCCGTCACTAGCCCCACAAAAAAAGCGGCGCATACACGCTCAGGTGTACGCGCCGCATGGTAATGTGTCGCCTACGTATTTTTGAGCAATGGGCGGTTCAATGGGACGACCGGCAGTACTACCCGGCCGAAGGTGCTGTTTGCAACTCCAGCGAACGAGGTGTAAAACGCGGCTATCGCGGTGAGGATGCCAAGCATACCGCCGATACCTGTCATGCCGTGACCGGCCGTGGATCCATTCATCGCACCCAACCAGAGCGCCCAGAAGGTGAGCGCCAGCAGAACGAAGACCACTGCCACCGCGGCGCTGACGCGCAGCGAGGCGACGAACATGTACGTGGTAAAGACCGCCCACAGGAAGAGAAACCAGATGGCGCCATCGCCGGCAAAGAATGGGGTTTTGGGGTGTCCGCCCAGTACGTCGAAGACCACCATGATCCCGAGGCCCATCCAGAACGCCCCGTACGAGGAGAATGCCGTGGCGCCAAAGGTGTTGCGGTTCTTGAACTCCCACATGCCGGCCATAAACTGACCCAGTCCGCCATAGAACAGGGCCATGCCCACGAAGGCTAGGCTTCCACTGTGGATCAAATTTGCATTGTTGGCGCTCAACAATACCGTGGTGAGCGCAAACCCAGCCAGACCTAGCGGCGCCGGATCGGCGACCGCGGGTCCGGTCACCGCTGGAGCGTCGTCAACCGTTCGTACTTCTCTTGCCATTCCCTACCCTCCTGCTTGTGAAGCGTTGGTGCACCGTGCAGAGGCTCCGCCGGGACACGCTCCCGACCGGAAGCCGGTTGATGCCGAAAGGTTTCTATGTGATACTCGCATGTTTGGCGGAAACGCCCAAGTCATGACTCCAAAGTGAGGATTGTCTCTAGGTCAAGGGTTCTATTACTATGAGGAACATGTGAGTGTCTTCCACTATCCACCAAGAGGCACGGGCCATAAGACGACGGCACCGAGGAGTATGCGATGAATGAACCAGACGTCTTCGTTCTCGCGGAGCACGCCCTGCAGCACGTCATCAATCAGATTCAGGACGATCAGTGGGACATGGAGATGCCGCCGAGTTTTGCGCGGAGGAATCAGAGTACGGTGACGCTGCGTGAGATCGTCTCCTATCACGCCTATGACGACGCCTGGGTGCCGGACATGCTGGCCGGCAAGACGATGGATGAGGCCGGGAAGAGCAAGTTCGACGGCAATCTGATGGGTGATGATCCCAAAGCGAGCTTCGCGAAGATCGTCGAGGCGGCCTGCGCGGCTGCACGCGGACTGGATGATCTGGGACGCACCGTCCACTGCTCGTTTGGTGATTATCCGGCGCGTGAGTACTTCTGGCAAATCAACGGCTTCCGAGGACTGCGCGCGCACGATATCGCGCGTGTGATCGGCGTCAATAGCGATCTCCCCGCAGAGCTGGTTCAGGGGCTGTGGGACGAAATAAGGCCGCATGCCGAGGAGTGGCGCAGTATAGGCGTGTTCCCTCCCGCGGTCGAGGTCCCCGAGGATGCTCCTCTCCAGGCCAAACTTCTCGGGTTAACCGGTCGACAACCGTAGTCGACAGCCCTGAAGAGTAGAGCCGGCTGTTCGCGCGCAAGTTGGGCGGGTTCCACGCGCGGAGACTGCGCTCATCGAGCGCCGCTTCTCGGCGTGATGCCCGGGATCAGCGACAAAAGAGAGGGCGTGACTTGCAGGCCACGCCCTCTCCCTTTTTCCAGAAGTCAGTGTTACGGCGTGGTTAGCGTCTCCTGCTGTCCGTTGCGGAAGAGGACGTGCAGAGTGATCCGCCCGGCGCCGTACCAGCGGAGCAGAGCGCTGTAGGCCGCGCTTCGGTGCGGCGGGATCGTCGATGTCAGCGCACGCTTCTCGGCGGTGACCCGGAACCCGGCGATATTCGCGTTGCTTGCCACCCGCCAGCGAACCACTGTACCGCCAGCCACACGGAAGACGCTGAAGCGCGAGACGTGCGTCGCTGTGGGGCTAGCGAAGGGAACGTTCTGGGAGAACTCGGAAGTCTCGTTGTTCGTCAGATCAGTCGCGGTAGCCGTAACCGTGGCGCTGGGGGCGACGGCGCTCTTGAAGGGAGCGTTCAGCGTCCACACGCCGGTGGTATCAGCCGTGGTCGAGCCCAGGAAGGTCTTGCCCTGCCCGTTTGCGCCCGCAGATCCGTTGTCGGTTCCGAACACCTCAACCAGGCAGCCGGAGCATGCCTTGCCCTGAATCGCCGAGCTAGTGACACTGGTGACCACCGGACAGGCAAGGTTGCCGTTCGGCGCGGCCGGGTTTGGCGCAGCCGTCGAACAGGCAGGGTTAACCTGGCCGTTCAAGATGATTCCTCCACCGGTGTTGGCAAAGATCAAGTTCGGGTCGATCACGGCGCGTGAGCCATCGGTGGCGCTGCCTCCGACCAGAACGCCGTCGCCGCCGTTGTTGCTGATGACGTTACCGTCGGTGGCGCCTGTGCCGCCGATCAGATCGGCCTTCCCGCCCTGAATCGCGATGCCGTTGCCTGCAAAGTTTTTCACGGTGAGGCCGCGTATCGTAGCATTCGAGGCCTGAATCGTAAGTCCGTTGACCCCGGCACCCGCGCTCGTACCGTCCAGCGTGGTGTTGTTTCCACCGTTGATGGTCAGGCTGGTGTTTCCGTTCTGCACGGTTGGAAGGGCACTGCTAAGACCAATCGAACAGGGCGCCGCACAGTTTGTGAAATCGATCGTGTGAGCGATTCCGGCGGCCGGGCTCGGTCCACCGGTGGTCGCGGCGTCATTATTCGCATCGTTTATACCGCACCGGATTCCGTAGGTCGCCGTGGCGGCGGTACTGGTGGAGCTTGTATTGACATTGCTCCCCGGCAAGTAGGAGCATATCGGCGCCAGCGGCGCCGGGGCCGTGGCGGTGGTCTGTGCGAGATCATCCGCTGTGGTCACGGTCAACTCCGCCGGACGGTTGAGACTCATGACACACGCATTCCCATTAGGATTAGCGGGTGTTACGGCATTGAGATTGCTGAACAGGGCCTGCGCCGCGTACTTGCGTCCATTCAGAGCCAGATTGCTGTTAGTGGCGGAATCGTAGTTGGGGTACGTACTATCGCATAGATCGCCAACCTCACCTTGCTGTTGGGCAACGCTCGGGTCGATCCAGGCATCCTTACCGGTATTGAAGTCCGTGTCCGGCACGCCTTCGCCGATCTCATGGGCCAGCGTGGATACCTCGGCATCCGCCAGATCGTTATAGATGTCACCGCCGGCATTGGCGGTGTACTGGTTCCCACCGTTGCCAATCACCGCGTTGGACACGGTGTTGTTCATGGGGGTGGGAACACAACCCGCGTTCTTTTGCGTGGGCGGATCCCAACTGGAATCCTGAACCCAACCGTAGACCACATTCAGACTGGTCCCGCCGTTGTTGCTGAATGCACTGTGGTAACCGCAAGCGCCTCCGCCATCCACGTAGTACGGTGTAAACAGCATGAAGTAATTGTTCTGCCCGCCGCTCGGCCAACCCTGACTCTGAATCGCTCGGTTGATCTCGGATGGGATCGAGTCGGGCAAGGTTAAGGGATCGGTTTTGGAACCGGTCGCCGGCTCAGGCAGCTTGCAGAAGGTAGTGCTGTCCGGCGTGGAGATCTGGCAGGCGGTGGGCAGCGCAGAGGTCGTATCCTGGTAGGTGCCGGCCACCGTCACCGAATTCTGCGGGTTATCCGCTGCCGCGCTGTCCCAGTACTGAGTCACGGTGTTGTAGTACGACGACCCATTCAAGTCCCTCGTGAACTGTGTCATAAGGTCCATGTAGTGGGCATCTTCAGCGCTGGCCTGTGCATTGGTGCTGTTATACGGTTGTTCGAAGTGGTAGTTGCTGGGCAGCCAGTAGATGAGGTATACACGCGGCTGCGTCATGATCGTCCCGCCGTTGTAGGCGATCGGACCCCTGGGGCCCTGCGCGGTGGCGGCGCCAGTCCCCGTTGTGCACGGGGCTGCGCACTGCCTTGCTCCCGTTCGGGGCGGAAGGAACAGGTGCTTTGGTGCCTCCGTTAGTCCGGTTGCTGTTGATACCGCGGCTCGTGCGGCCGCCCCGTTCGACAGGACCGACCCAAGGGCCAGTACGGCGATGGTTGCCGAAACGCGACAATACTTGGTCAGATCCGGTTGCATTCCTTCTCCTGCTCCCGGATCATGTCCGGGGACTTACCTTCTTCGTTCCTGCTCCGGGAACCCGCTTGACACCGCAGAATAGACATGCCGGTACCATACTGCACCACCACCGCCCAAAAGTCGACTATTTCGAACACTGTCAATTCTCTGGCCTTCGGCATGCTGTCAGGCGCTGCGGCACCCTTACTGACCCGGCTGGCTCCCCACCGACTGGCGTCTGGAAAGGCGCGCTTCGCGGCCAGCGCTGGACGGTCGTGGTCTGGGCAACCAGATTCTGAAGGACTAGAACTTACTCCAACGCCGTATCATAAGAGACCGTGACTTGCTTGATACGGCTACTGTTGCCGGCGCTGATTCGCGGTGGGAACGCTTACCCCTCAGTCGGAGATTTCCATGCGCGCTTCTGATCTGGTGGCCCTGGCACCACTCACCGATCTTCCTCTCATCGAACGTCTGTTGGGTGATAGTACCGAGTTGATCGGGCTGCTGGAGGCAGCGGGACAACTGCGCGATCTGGGCCATGGCAAGCGCGTCACGTATTCCCGCAAGGTCTTCATCCCCTTGACACAACTGTGCCGCGATCGCTGCGGCTACTGCACCTTTGCCCAGGCGCCGGCGCCGGGGAAGCGCGCCTATATGAGCGAGGACGAGGTACTGGCGGTAGCTCGCCACGGCGCTCAGTTGGGCTGCCACGAAGCGCTCTTTACCCTGGGGGACCGTCCGGAACAGCGATGGCCAGCGGCGCGTGAGGAGCTGGCCGCCATGGGTTTCGAGAGCACCGTGGCCTACCTGGCTCATATGGCCGGGCGGGTACTGACGGAGACGGGCCTCCTGCCACACACTAACTGCGGACTGCTGAGCGAGGCCGAGATGGCCCTGCTGCGCACCGTTTCGACCAGCCAGGGGCTGATGATCGAGCAGACCAGCGAGCGCCTGCTGCGGAAGGGCGAAGCCCACTACGCAGCCCCGGACAAAGTTCCCGCCAAGCGCTTCCAGGTGGTGGACCTGGCCGGCGCACTGCACCTGCCGTTTACCAGTGGCGCGCTGATCGGCATCGGCGAGACCCTCGCGGAGCGTGCTCGGACCGTCCTGGCGATGGGCGAGTTGGGCCGGCGGCCCCACGTGCAGGAGATCATCATCCAGAACTTTCGCGCCAAGGACGACACGCTGATGGCCGGCGTCGCAGAGCCGTCGCTCGACGAGTTTCTTCGTGCCGTGGCAGTGACCCGGCTCTGCCTTGGCGCCGAACCCAATCTTCAGGCCCCGCCCAACCTGACGGATGACTATCGGCATTTGCTACGTGCGGGAATCAACGACTTTGGCGGCGTCTCGCCGCTGACCATCGACTTCGTTAACCCGGAAGCGCCCTGGCCGCAACTACAGGAGATGGCGGAGAGCTGTGCCCAGGAAGGGTTTCAGCTCTGCGAACGGTTGGCGGTGTATCCGGAGTACCTCCGCGACCTGGACACCGCGGCCCAATGGCTTGATCCTGCCGTGCTCCGGGTGACTCTTCGAGTGGCGGACGCCGAGGGACTGGCGCGTCGGGACCGCTGGTATGCGGGAAGTGAGATGCCGCCTCCCACGCCCGCATGGCTCCCTCGCCTGGTTCGACCGGAAATCGAAACTATTCTCTCCCGAGTTGAGCAGGGGCAGGATCTGGAGGAGCGCGAGATCGCGGCGCTCTTCTCCACCCGCGGCGCTGAGTTCGACTGGCTCTGCCGGCTGGCAGACGATGAACGACAGCGGCGCAACGGCGATCGCATCACCTTCGCCATCAATCGAAACATCAACTACACCAACATCTGCTACTTCCGCTGCCAGTTCTGCGCCTTTTCCAAGGGGAAGATGGCCGAGAACCTGCGTGGCAAGCCGTACAAGCTGGGCATCGACGAGGTGGTTGATCTGGTGGTGGAAGCGCGGGCGCGTGGCGCCTCCGAGGTGTGTATGCAGGGTGGTATTCACCCGGACTACACCGGCGATTTCTATCTGGAACTGCTTGCGGCGGTCAAAGATCGCGTGCCGGAGATGCATGTCCACGCCTTCTCACCGCTCGAGGTGTTCCAGGGGGCCCAGACCAGCGGCCGGAGCATCGAGCAGATGCTGATGGCGCTCAAAGCGGCTGGCCTGGGCAGCCTCCCCGGTACCGCGGCCGAAGTGCTGGACGACCGCATTCGCAAGCACATCTGCCCCGACAAGCTCAACACCGCGCAGTGGGTTGAGGTGGTGGAGACGGCGCATCGGGTGGGCCTGCCCACTACCTCCACGCTCATGTTCGGCCATGTCGACGGTCCGGAGCACTGGGCGCGCCACCTCAGCGTGCTGCGCGGCCTGCAGCAGCGCACCGGCGGTATCACCGAATTCGTCCCACTGCCCTTCGTCCACATGGAAGCGCCGCTTTATAGGAAGGGCCGCTCGCGCCAGGGGCCGACCTTCGAGGAGACGATCAAAGTCCACGCGGTAGCCCGCATTGCCCTGCGTGGCTGGATCGACAACATCCAGTGCTCCTGGGTCAAGCTGGGCCGCGACGGCTGTTTGGTCGCTCTCCAGGCTGGCTGCAACGACTTCGGCGGCACGCTGATGAACGAGAGCATCTCCCGCGCCGCCGGCGCCAGTCACGGCCAGGAACTGGGAATGGAGGAGATGATCGACCTGATCCACTCCATTGGCCGCACCCCGGTGCAGCGCAGCACCCTGTATCGAGAGCTGCGGGTGTTCGATCCGGCAGGGGTGTAGATCCTGCCCTCCAGCTTCGTGTTACAGTTCGCCGTGAAAACCTTGCACACTCACCATCATCCCTTTGCCGATCAGCTCCTCACCTATAGCGGAGCCGGCCATCTGATTCAGCCCCCTATCTGAATGTGAATGGGACGATCGCTGGCCGATACGGTGGTGATGCACAGGACCCGGAGCACGCCGACGTCGATTCCTTGACGAACGTCGTGCACCTTCTCAGATGTCCATCACGACAAAGCGTAGATCCATCTCCGGGATGGCATTCAGAAACGCACTGAGCAGTCGGACCGCGTCATCGAGATCGCGCTCATCGAGCACTTCGATCGGGCTGTGTGTGTAGCGCGTCCCAATCGACACGGTACCCGCCGGGATACCGGCGCCGCCAAATTGCAACGCACCCGCGTCCGTTCCAATGCGCATCAGGACCTCTTGTTGAACCGTCAGTCCGGCGACTTCCGCCGCTGCCAGCAGTTCGCGCTGGACTGCGGGATGAGCAAGTAGGCTGGCGTCCATGATTTTCACTGCCGCGCCGGCTCCCAGTCGGAGATGAGGATGGGCCGCATTGGTATCCGGGGTGTCGTCCAGTGCGGTGGTATCAATAGCCAGGCCGACATCAAACGGGAAGCGGCGAGCCGCCGCCTGGGCCCCGCGTAAGCCGACCTCCTCTTGCACCGTAAAGGCGGCGATCACCTCGATGGGCTGGGGGTGCTGGCGCAGTTGGTCTAGCAACGCCAGCAGCACGGCGCAACCAACCCGATCATCCAGGGCATGGGCCGTGTAGCGACCGCTCCGGGCACCCAGCTCAGCCAGTTCGCCGACAAACCCGACAGGCGCTCCTAGCCTCGCGCCCATGGTCCGCGCCTGATCGGCATCGCGAGCGCCGATGTCGATGTACAGCAGGCTGTGGTCCGGCACCGCCGCACGGTCCTGCTCGGTCGCTAGGTGCGCGCTCTTGACACCGATCACGCCGAGAATGCGGTCGGTCAAGGTTCCCACCCAGACTCGTTGCGCTAGCAACACGCGATTGTCCGAGCCACCGACCTTCTCGAAGCGGAGAAACCCGTTGTCCTCGATGCCGCGTACGCGGAAGCCGATCTCGTCCATATGCGCCGCCAACAGAACCCGCCGGGCGCCCGGGCTGGAGCCTTGCCGTACCGCCAGAACGTTGCCGAGTGGATCGATTTCGACAGTATCCGCCAGGGGGCGCACCAGTTGGGTTACCAGGCGCACTACATCCTGCTCCGCGCCACTCACACCGGTTGGCTCGACTAACTGCCGCAGATAGTCCAGGGCGTTCCTTGTCATCGCATTATCTCCCTCTTTCGAGAGTAGCAACACCTGGAAAAGGGAGTAGTGTCATGGGCACAATCGTGAACAACTGGTCGGTCGGACTAGCGTGGATGACGATGGGGTAGGGAGAACCAGCCCTCTGGCTCTCCTCCTTCGTCAACTCCCTGCTTTCACGATCCTATCGGCCGGGCCGTCACATGTTCGCTTTATGGATCGCCGCGGCAGCTCCGGTCCAGCGGTCGGGTCCCTCCAGACGGTATTGGACGGCCACTGGCGGGCCGGTGAGGAGCGGTCGGAGCAGGGACGGGTGCCGCCAGAGACGGGGACGGGCGCCGATCTCCGCGCCAAGCTGATCGAGATAAGGGAGGAGGGACACGCGTAAGATCGCACCATGCCGCCGTTGTTGCGTCTGTCGGCGTCGCTCGATCTCGTGACACATTTCGGCAGGTGATGGCAATCGCGCCTCACCGACCAGCACGCGCGCCGCCCAGCGGGCCTGCATCTCCACGATGGGAAAGATCGGTCCTTGCACCCGGCAGACGCCGATAAAGGCCAGGGAGGGATACTCGGGGGGAAACACCAGACGGTACAATCCGCCACCCGCCTCGGTCCAGGGACGGAGTGAGGCGGGCAGAAACGGGAAATCCAGGCCGTACCCGGTGCAGAAGATGACTGTGTCAGGTTGCTCCCGGCTGCCATCCGCGAAGATGGCTTCGGCACCGTCGAATCGCTCGATATGAGGATGGGCGTCGATTGCACCGGAGTTCAGTCGGTCCAGAAGAGCATCGCTGGTAACGGAGGGTGCGGTGGTCGGATGAAAGGGAACATTGGCCCGTTCCCAGACGGCCCGGGGGTCCGCGATCCCACGCTGTGCATACTCCCGCAGGAGGCGCCGGCGGCTCTGCCGCGCGCGCACCGACGCGGGCAACAGCAGCGTCAGACGTGTGCCCTGGTGATCGCGCGGGTGACCGTGCACGGTGCGTGGCGCCACCCAAGCGCCACGGCGAACGCTGAGAGCTACGTGGGCAGCCGCGTCGAGCAGGTCGGTGGCGATGTCGACGGCGCTGCTCCCCAACCCCACCACCAGGACAGTCTGGCCGGCATATTCCTCGGAGGTTCGATAGTCCATGCTGTGCCGGATGTGGCCGGTGAAATCGTGCTGACCTGGAACCACCGGTATGACCGATCGTCGGAAGATGCCGCTGCACACCAGCACCGCGTCGAATGTCTCGATAGACTCTCGTCCATCGGCGCGCAGAGTTAGCTGCCACCGTCCACCGGCCATGGACTCAAGCGAGCGCACCTCCCAGCCAAAGCGAATGGAATGGGAGCAGATCGGCGCCGTAGGCGATCAGGTATTCCTCAACATCCGCTCGCCCCGGGAAATTCGGTAGACCGGCGGCAAATGGCGCGTTCGAGAACGCCGTGATCTGTTTGGAGGTATTGGTGCGCAGCGAGCGATATGCGGGTCCTGGCCCGTGCCGGCGATACACCCACAGGCCGGCGACCACATCGCTTTGCTCCACAATGACCGGTTCCAGGCCGACCTCGCGCAGTGCCCGGCCAGCGGCCAGGCCTCCCGCCCCCGCGCCAATAACGACAACCCGCCTCACTTCAAAGCCAAGCCGGACGTTCCCTCACTCACGCGCTGCCCGTCTCCCGTAACGTTGTGGCCGTTCCGCGCTGGCACCTGACCTGCGCGCCCCTCACTCTAACCGCGCACGCCCGTTTCCATGGATATCCACGTGCGATTCGTCGTAAACTGGGTGTAGGCACCCCAGCCCCTTTCAGTCAAGAGCAGGTGGACCGTGTGGGAGCCGAATCTATAGGGAGAAAACAGCGTGCCACCAACCAGCAACCGCCCGCAACATGAGCCGGAATTTTTTGCCCCGGACGATCGTCCCGGCGCCGATACCTTTGTCTATTGCAAGGGGTGTGGCACGCAACTGGAAAGCCGCTCGAAGCTGCAGAAACCGAAGGTGGTTGTCGAGTTTATGATGTGCGAGCCGTGTCGCTCGATCCATGGCCACCACCTCATGCCGTCTCCCGGCGCGCCCACCTTTTGTTATCGTTGCGGAGGCGCCGAAGATATCTTTATCGAGCCGGCCACGACCCCGGTCATCCACCACATCTGCACGCGCTGTCTGCCTGAGCGTGCTACCCGCTATCGGGCCGGCGACTTTGAGGTCCCGCTCAAGCAGCCAGAGGTTGAAACGGAGAAGAGCGCCTAACCCGGAGTCCTCTGTCGCGGGTGGATTGGAGAGCTGGTCACATTCATGCAGTGGGCCTCCTCTGTAATCGAGGAGGAATCGTGCCAGGTCTCACCCGTGACGAATTTGAGGCGGTTGGCAAGGAAGTTCTTGCCGCGTGGGAACGGGCGAAGACACGCGACGATGGGTTGCGGGTCATCGTCGATTTCGGTCGAAAACATGGCGTCAAGAATGTGATTGCGGTGATTCAGGGACGTACCCCGAAGCGCTTTGATCGAGAGGTGACAGTGGAGCGGTGGGTCGCGGAGCGCAACGAGCAGGGAGAATAGCGTCTGCCTCGCGCCGTTTCGGCGGATTTCAGCCAAAAATGGTATGACTTGACCGAAGTCGGTATGATAATACCTGGATGATGACCTACCAGAAGGAGGTAGAGCAGTGAAGAAGGCGGAACTGGAGCAGGAAGTTGCCGATCGCGCCGGCTTGAATAAGGCCCAGGCAGGTCGAGCTCTTGACGCGGTTCTCGAGTGTATAAGCGATGCGCTCGCCAAGGGGGACGATGTTCAGCTCACTGGCTTCGGCGCGTTCAGCGTCACGGAGACCAAGGCGCGCACAGGACGCAATCCGCGTACCGGTGCACCTCTCGATATCGCCGCTGGGAAGAGGGCAACGTTTAGGGCCGGCCAACGACTCAAGCAAGCAGTTGGCGAGAAGGCTGAGTAAATCGCATAGTGCGCCCCTGGTGAGGGCGAGGTGGTCTCGCCCTCACTTTTTTTGCGTGCGTATGGTGCACCACTTTAGCTCGGCGGATACTTGCTGGTCAGGTAATCGACCACCACGCGATCTACCTCGGCGCCGCTGCGCCAGCGCCCCTCCAGATTCTCGCTGCCGCATAGGGCGCGAAAGGCGCTCTCGGTCTCGCCATCGTATTGCCCGGTCGATGCAGCGGCACGATATCCGGCGCGTCGCAACAGGTCCTGGATGGCCCGAGTACGCGCTTCGTCGATGGGCAACACGTTCTCGTCGCGAGTGCCGAAGAAGTACAAACGGTGCATGGCGACCAAACTCCGCAGCTCGTCAATCGGAGTCGGGTGATCGTCTACCCGCAGATCGACGAACCGGTCGTTGAAGCCGGCGTACCCTCCCCCAGAGCGCACTACCAATACCGCGGCCGACTGCTGCCCGCGGCGGTCGCCACCGGCGGCCTGGCCCGCAGCCAGCGCCGCCACCAACCGGTCGACTAACTCCCCTGAGCTCTGCTCAAAACTCTCGGCAAGGTGGTCGACTACCTCTGGACCGGCGAGGATGTTGCCTTGCACGGCAAAGTTCAGCCCCGTGCGCCCGCCGGCCCAAGAATAGCAGCTCGAACCGGTGAAGGTTGCCGTCCTGCCCAGGGCATCAGCCACTCCGACCTGCCGCTGATCTCGATCGGCATCGGCGGCCAACAAGCCATTCAGCGTATCTTGCGCGCTGTATCCCTGTCTGAGCAGTTCAAGTCCGGCCGGCCCGAAGGTCGTGTTGCAGTACGACTGCGTGGCCACGGCGCCCACTGTGGCGCACGCCCACGGCACTACGGCACCCACTGCCAGGAACTTCGAAGCCACCGCGATTCCCCATTCCTGGCTCGCCGGGTCGTGCGCTACGATTGAGAAAGTAGACGGTGTGGCCATTCAGGTACTCCTTGGCGATGACTGTGCTTACCCCAACTTCCGTCCTGTCAATCGGCCTTCTAGGTGCCCCAAGGCACTGATCAACTCATCGCGCTCCGCATTCAGCTCCGCAAGGTCTTGCTCGAGTTCTGTGCGGTTGCTCACGATTTCCAACCAGCGTTTGATAGCGGCGTAATCGGTCACTGAGTGGTCTTCGCGCAGCATCTGCTCGGCGATACCGGCAAATTCCAGGGTGTCCGTGAGTTCGGAAATGTCGCGCTGGAGCTCTTGCAGGGATTCGGTCAAATCCATGCGCATCAGGATCAAAGCATCGCGGGCCGTGTAACCTTCCACCGATACTCTCCCCTCTCTGTTTGGTTGTATGTCGGCAGGCGCTGGATTCTCAGGACGAGGAAGCGGGTGGCTTGCCACGAACCGCGCAGCGACTCCAACTGTTCAAGGAGCGTTTCCCGCTTGAAATGCTCGACCTGCGGCTCTAGCTTGTGAAGAGTGCGTTGCAGGCGTACCAGAAAACCATCCGAGACTTCGGCCAGGCTGATCCGGCAGCTCGGTTCCTCGTCGAGGTAGGTGCCGATGGCTCGTACTAGCCACTGACACGTATTCAGATCGGGAATCATCGGTGTCCCATGTACTTCGTCGCGGTCCGACGCGGGTTGTGCCGCTATTGTACTCGACAATGCCACAGCGCTCGTGGGTACCGGTACACATCTGAGGGAGCATCGGCCGTCCTTTATTCTGAGAGGAGGGGGAAAACGTTCCAAGGATTGTTGCAGCAGAACCGGTACGAGCAGGACCCATTGCTCGACACGACTGACAGATTTTTATGTGGGAAGGAAATGAAGAGCAGCCATGGGCCAGCAAGCGAGCTACCGTGACGGCGCAAGTCACCTATAAGGGAAATGCTTTCACTACTCCGGGCGCCGACACAGCGCCGGTTCAAATTAGCAAGTCGGACTACATCTTTCATCTTGCGCGGGTGAAGGGGCAATGGCGCATTACAAGTGATGTGGGTGCCTACGACCTGGGATACGGGCCGTGAGAGCTGTCCGAGGGGTATCCCGTAGGCCTCTTTCGCTAGGACTTTGCCGGTCGGTTGCGGTCTTCCCTTGACGCCCGTCTGGAAGCGTACGCTGTGGTCGACTGCCCTGGCCCAGATGCTGTGCATTGTGGGCTTTAACTTTGTGTTGCCCTTCCTTCCTCTTTTTGTCCAGCAACTGGGCATCCATGGACAAACGAAGATTACCCTGTGGGCGGGGCTGCTGGCCGGGGGCTCGGCGATCTGCATGGCAGTCTCTTCACCGATCTGGGGAGTGCTGGCGGACCGGCACGGGCGGAAGATTATGCTGGTGCGCGCTGCCTTCTCTGCCGCCGTGCTAATTGGCCTCTCCTCTCTGGTTCAGAACGTCTACGAGTTGCTGGCTCTGCGCATGTTGCAGGGCGTCTTCACCGGGACGGTCACCGCCTCACAGGCGCTCGTATCCTCGCAGGTGCCCAAAGAGCGGCTCGGATTCAGCCTGGGAGTCATGCAGACCGCGGTCTATCTCGGGTCCTCGCTCGGGCCGCTGGGCGGGGGATTGGTGGCCGATGCGGTGGGCTTCCGCTTCTCCTTTGCCACGGCCGGCGGCATTCTCTTTGCCGCTGGAGTGTTGATTACGTTCTTGGTGGAGGAGGAGAAGCGCCCAGAGCGTGAGATCAGTGCCGCGCGGCAGCCTTTCTGGCAGGGAATGCGCGATGCCATGAACTCCTCCGCGGTGCTGGCCATGGCCGCGGCGATGTTCGCGGTGAACTTCGGTGTCACCGTGGTGTTCCCTATTCTGCCGCAGTTCATTCAGATGTTGCAGGGGCCAGGCGGGCACGATGCCGTGGTCACCGGTATCGTCTTCACGGCGGCGGGCATTGCAGGGGCAATCAGCTCGGTGGTGACCGGTTCGTTTGCCGACCGCATCGGGTATAAGCGGGTGATTGTGACGGCGGCGATAATCGCCGCCGTCCTGTCGGTGCCGCAGTACTTCGTTAGCGCCACGTGGCAGCTGGCCGTGCTGCGCGTTCTGATCGGGCTTGCTCTGGGTGCAATCCTGCCGAGTGCGAGCGCCCTGATTGCTTCCCTGGTGCCCAGCGAAAAGCGCGGCACCGCCTATGGGTTGATGGGGAGCGCGACCTCCCTTGGCTTCGGTATCGGTCCGCTCACGGCCGCGGGAGTTGTTGCTGTGTCGGGCATCCGCGCGGTCTTCCTCACCGCGGCTGTGCTATTAGCCTTCATCGCCGTCTGGGTTGGGAGTATGGTGCACGTGCCCGCGGCAGCTGCGTTGGTTGCGGGACCGGGGCGCCAGGAACCGCGGACTCCGGTCCCGGCGGGCGGGGGAGCGGAGGGTGGAGCTCGGATACCTCAGGATTCTGACTGAGCCCGTTGCTCCACTTGTTTGGGAGTCCGTTGCGAGGGACGGAGCACAAACAGCACTCCAGTAAAGGCCAGGGTGATGGCTGCGCCGCTGATAAACGCCGCCGGTGCGCCATAGCGCTCTGCCACGACGCCGGCGAGAAAGCTGCCAAAGGGAGTCATGCCCAGAAACATCAGGGAGTACACGCTCATCACGCGGCCCTGCAGGTGGCTAGGCGTGAGCGAGAGCACGCGCGTGTTGGCCGTGGTGGTAAATAGGGTCTGGGAGACACCGACGACCATCAGCAGGGCGACACACAGCGCGTACACGTGGGAGAGCGCAAAGAGAATCTCGGCTATGCAGAAGGCAGTCGCACCTAGATAGATGAAGCGTCGCGCCAAATCCCGCCGATTGAGGAAGGCAATGGTGATGGAGCCAGCCAGCGAGCCGATACCCATGGAGGCCAGCAAGAAGCCAAACCCGCTTGATCCCACATGCAACACCTTCTGGGCGAAAACCGGAACCAGCGTGGTGAAGTTGAGCGCGAAGAGACTGGTTACCCCGATTAGCGCCAAAATGGTGTAGACTACCGGCGTCGCCCTGACATAGCCGAGTCCTTCGCGTACGTTGCTCAGCAAGCTTTCGCTTGATCGCTCCGTCGCCGCGGGCCGGGTGTGGAGCAGCAGCAGCCCGATGATGACGGCCACATAGCTGAGCGCATTGAGATAAAAGTTCAGCGAAAGCCCCACCGTGGCGATCAGGAGTCCTCCAATTGCCGGCCCCACCACGCGCGCCCCGTTGAATATTGCGGAGTTTAGCGCCACGGCGTTCATCAATATGTCCCGGTCGACGAGCTCGGGTACAAAGGCCTGACGAGCCGGCGTGTAGAAGGCATTCACGGTGCCGAGCAGCCCCGCGAAGACCAGCACATGCCAATACTGAACGGCGCCTGTTTTCACCAGCGTGCCCAGGCCAAGGGCCAGCAGCATCGACACGATCTGGGTGCCCAGCAACAGTTTGCGCTTGTCTACCCGATCGGCTATGGCGCCCCCAATCAGCGACAGTATGAGCAGCGGAGTGAATTGTATGGCGGTGACCAAGCCAAGACTGAAGGCCGAATGCGTCAGTTCCAGAACCAGCCACTGCTGGGCCACACTCTGTATCCACGTCCCAGTGAGTGACACAAGTTGGCCCAGCCAGAAGATTCGGAAGTCCCGCGAGGCCAGCGCGGGGAGCGACTGGCTGAGGTGTGGCTGGTGCGGCAGCAGCCAGCGGAACCAGGATCCATAGCTCGGCGGGGACTGCTCGGGAGGCTCTGGTCGAACGGGACGGAGATGCGCCACAGGTACCGCCTGCGAAAAGGCTAGAGGCGGATGAACCTCTTATAGATACTACCCTGTCCTCTCAGCATGACTGCACATCATCCTGCGCGAAACCGCTTGGGAATGCGCAGACCGAGGTTCAGTGAGCGCCGCTGTTCTTTCCAGGGATCGCCTTCATTGTGATATCCCAGCGTCTCCCAGTAGCCCAGTTGATCCCGATCCATGAATTCCATGCTGTTGACCCACTTTGCGCTCTTCCAGAAATACAGCTTGGGCACCACTAAACGGAGCGGCCAACCGTGTTCAGGCAGCAGCGGTATTCCGTCGTGACCGTGGGCAAAGAGGACATCGTTTTCCATGCAGGCTTCCAGTGGCAGGTTAGCGCTGTACGGCGCCATGCAGCGAAAGAGAACAAACTGGGCCTCCGATAACGGTTTGGCCATCTCGGCCAGCGTGCGGAAGCTGACGCCTTCCCACAGATTGTCGAGCTTGCTCCAACGCGTCACGCAGTGAATATCACTGCGTATCTCGACGTGGGGCAGATCCAGGAACTGATGATAGGTTAATTCCAGCTGGTTCTCGACCAGCCCGGTAGCCCGAAACCGCCATGTGACGGGGTCGAAGCGCGGAATGCCGCTGGCGGAAAACACGGGCCATTTATCAGTGAGGGCCTGCCCCGATGGAAGCCTGCCTGCGTCCCGAGCCTCGCGTTCGCGCTGCCTTCGTTCCTGCCGATCTATATAACACCGCCTTTGTCAGCAGGTGCTGAAGATGCGTTGGGTTCGGCGATGTTCGTGGTAAGTATTTGCTCAGCTCAAGCCGGAAGCGTCGAGGTAAACGAACCGAGCGAAGTTTTGACGTCGCTCTGATAGCTCTGTATCACCTTGTCTGGGGCGGGGGCGATGTGGAACTTGGTGACGCGTGGGGTCACGCTCCGAGGCTTGTCCCATCCCATTTGATAGGCAAGAGCGCCGGCCATCGAGTTGTCGGCTCGCATTAGCTCGATAAAGTACAGGTTGTCCTGCGAATTATCGGCATAGACGTCAAAGTGCGACACGCCGCCTTTGTGAACCCAAAAGCTGGTGAGCGGCCGCCCGTTGTGGGTGCGAAGCAGGTTGAGTGTCGACACGACGTAGACAGCGGTGTCATGACGGTTCCAGTTCACTGCCCGCTGGTCCGAGTGTCCCGAAGCGTGAGCCGGGAAAATGCCGATTGCCAGAGTCAGGACGCCGCCCAAGATGGCCCCTCTGGTACGTCGCAGTCGCATCACTTCTCCTCCGATAGATCCGATTACGATGTTTATTCTATAGGATGGGCAGGTATCCGTAAACCCCCCAAATTCAGGATTTTCTCAAGAATTTGTGGGTGAGAAGGGCTACTTCGAAAGGAGTAGGGCCACCGGAAGGCACTCTGATGACCTCTCTTGTCGTCATTGAACCATCGACGCGCTCCAAACGTAATACACTCGTAACGTTTGCCGGCGCGTTCTGCACGAACACGCCAGTACAATAAAGTACACAACTGCGAGGCGAGCACAAGCATGGCAAAGGCGAAAGACAAGCAGGCAGAGAAGCAACGGCAGCGCGAACTGCAGCGTGACGCGGATCTAATTCGGCGGCGGTCCGACATGCGGCGGCGACAGTTTCGTCTGGGTGGAGGCGCGGCGGCGGTACTGCTGCTGATTGGGGCCATTGCCGTGGCCATGCATGGGTATGGCAGTACGGCGCCGACCGGTGCAGTAGCGGCGACGTTGGGCGCTCCGACCGGCGCGACACCGGCTACACCAATTGGTCAGTTCCACAAGGTTGGGCCGATCCTGCGCAACGGTGGGAAGCCGGAATTTGTCTTTTTCGGGGCGCTGTATTGCCCTCATTGCGCGGTGGAGCGCTGGGCCATCGTCAAGTCCCTCAGCCAGTTTGGCCGCTTCGCGCATATGACTCGCACCACCAATGGGCAAGGCGTCCCTACGTTTGATCTCACCCAGGCGACGTATCAGAGCAAGTACGTGTCGTTCGTGGCAAGGGACATGGAAGATCAGAACGGCAATGCGCTGCAAGCCCTGTCGGCTGACCAGAAGTTGTTGTTTAGTCAGTACGATCCATCCGGTGGAATCCCGCTGGTCGCGGTGGGCGGCTATGCCATGAGTGGCTCCCCTATTCTCCCGGAGGAGATCAGTGGCCGGCCGTTCACGTCGGTGCAGAGTGCGCTCAAGCACAATGTCGGCGACACCTTCGTGCAAGACATCAACGCAGAGGCGAACGTGCTGACCGCTCTGATCTGCCATTCGGATGGTATGCAACCCCAGGCGGCATGCGGCCGCCCTGTGATCCGCCATATGGTGGCTTCAGTACGCTAAATATGGCCTTTCGTCTGGTCTACCGAGCTCCGGCGTATGCTGTTCTGGCCGTTGTCGCCTTTCTCCTTATGGCATGGTTGCTTCTTTGGTCGGGGGAAGTGCTGGTTTTTGCGGGCGGGAGCGTTCATCTGCTGATGGAGCCGTTGACTATCGCCGCGGCGCTGGTCATCGCCGGGCTCTTCGCTCTGCTGCTACCGATGCAGGTGTTTGCATTCCGGCTAGCGGCCGCCACGGCGCGTCAAACCGGCGGCACAGCCCTGGGCGCGGCGCTCGGCACGGCGTCGATGACGTGCTGCACGCCCGTCATCCTGCCGTCCCTACTGTCCTTGATAGGCTTTTCGGGCGCCACCGTCTTGAGCTTTAATCTGCTGGTACAGCGTTGGTGGTTGCCAATGGCGGCGTTGAGCATTATTCTGCTGGCGTATTCCCTGTCGTCGGTGGTGCACAGCCTGGAGTTGAAGTGCCAGGCGCCGGATTCGGCCAGCGAAGCGGGCAGTGCCCTAGAGGCGTAAATGGACAATCTCGCCCAGTGGGACATCCACCTCTTCGCTGAGCGCCTCAAGGGGCGCACCTTCCTGCTTGGCAATAAGCGGGCTTTCTCGCTCTCGTTACCCGCCTCCTGTGGCACGTCCTCGTCGGTACTCCATCCACACAAGTGGTTTGGCGCCTATCTCTATGGTCGTAAATTCTTGGAGGGTCAGGTGGTGCGTGCGCACGGCGAGCGAGACACCATACTCAGCTATCGCCGGCAGACTGGATTGACGCTTGGACTCACCGGGGCACGGCGGGAGTACGAAGTACAGGGCCGGGCTTGCACGGAAGAATTCTTTGTGCCGGATGGCATCCAGGGGTTCGCCTGCACGCTGAACGGCGACCTAGACTTCAGCGTCGAGCCGGAGTTCGATCTACGCTTCTATCGGGCGCTCAATCACCGTACCGATGGGTACCATGTTGACGAAATCGCCGGCGGTGTGGTTGTTTCGAACGAGCTTCCCGCAGGAACCTATGACGACCAGACTGAGAGCTTCCTGCCCGACGAATCCGTCGTGCCGTCTCGGGCCTATGCGGCGGTACAGGTGGTGGGAGAGGGCGCACGGTGTGTGTTGCTGCCTCCACAGGTTCGATCGCGCCGTAAGATCTTTCGGAAAGACTACCAGCGTCAACGGTTTCTGAAGTCCGGGACGACGGCTCCCGACGCTGCCGATCATGCGCCGCTTTGGGATCAAAGTAGCAGCCGTGTGTATGCGCCGGTTCGCCTGCAGGTACGCGGTCACGGTGATGTGATCTACGGATTCGGCGGGACGCGTGAGGAAGCGCTCGAGCAGGTGACCGTGTTGCGCGAGAACTTGCTGGCTTTCCGGATACAGAAGTGGGACAGCGCGAGCGAGATCACCCATCGCGCCCCGCTCTCCACGGGCCAACCACGCGTTGATGTCGCGTATGTACAGGTACTGAGCCGGCTCATGGATGCCCTGGTGGCCCGACATGCGGTGGCTCAGGACACTGTGTTGTCTCGCCCGGCGACCATGATTCTCGCCGGCAACCAGTACTTCCATGACTCGTGGAAGCGCGACGAAAACATCGCGCTGGGTTTCCTGCTCACCCTGGGGTTCTATGACCTGGCCGGCGATGTAGTTCGCGACACCTGGCAGCTACAGGATGACGTGACGGGGCGACTGCCCCAGCGCATTCGTGCCGGCGAGGAACCGCCGTATCACTCCAGTGATGGGACGCTGTGGGCATTGTTGCGGCTCTATCAGTATTGGCGTTGCACCGGCGACGATGGGTTGCTGTTTGAAAAACTCCCGATGGTTCGTCGTTTCTTTCAGCGTAGCCTGGAGCGCGCCATCAATGGTATGTTGCCCTCCGGCCGCACGACCGCGCCAGACTACCTGTGGGAGACGTGGATGGACACACCGCACACCCCCAGACACGGCTTCCCGGTGGAAATTCAGATGCTCTGGATCGCCTGCCTACGAATTTTTCGTCCTTTGGTCTACTCGTCCGATCCGTCGTTGGAGGAACGAATGAAAGCCGCCGAGGCGGGAGCCTGGGTAGCGCTGCAGCGTTTCAACGTGCGTGGTCTGCCTGCCGACAGTTTGGACGACGAGGAGCAGGTGCGCGATCTGATCACGCCGAACGCCTATTTCTGTTTCGGCGTGGGCCTTGATCTGGGGCCGGAGGTTGAGCGGACTATGCGCGACGTTGGCCGGCGCCAGTTGGCGGGTCATCAGGGCATTCGCACTCTGGCGCCCGAGGACTGGGGACAGGTCTTTTCGACGGAGTTTCTCAGCGATCGCCGCCATGTCCAGGGCCGCCGTATGCAGAGCATGGGCAAGTTCAACTATCACCGCGGCGTGGAGTGGAACTGGCTCTCGCAGTTTTTTGTGCAGGCTGAGTTGAAGTACGGGGAGGCCGACCTGGCCTACCGCACTTACCTGAAGCCGCAGGTCGATGCCGTACTCGACCGGGCCGGCATCGGCGGCATCAGCGAGCTTTGTGATCTCTCGGGCACGCGCGGACCGGAATATCAGGCCTGGAGCATGTCCGGCTTTCTTGAGGCGGTACACGCCTTTGCTGGAGTCCGCATCGACGTGCCGCGATGCTGTATAACGGTCGAGCCGCAACTCCCCGCCGGCTGGCCCAAGCTGGATGTGCGGAAGTGGTACGGCAAGGTTCCCTTTGACTTGCGCTATGCGGAGGACAATGCCGCGCGCACGCTGTGTCTGGAGTTCCCGTGGGGCGATCCGCCGGACGTTACCGTAGAGGTGTCGTTGCTGCTCCCCAGCCGGCACACCGTTGCCGCGCTTGACGTTCTGCTGGACGGAAGTCCGCAGTTGCCCGTCTGGCGCCTCGAAGCGGTGGCCGGCAGCGATCGAGAGCGGCTCCGTTTTACCGTTGTCGGGTGCAGTCGGGTAGAGATGACGCTCCACTTACGAAAGATGACTGCACGTTGGGTGAGTACTGCGTAAGGTGGGGTTCTAGAAGCCCTGGTGGACTCCTTCTCGTGGTACCCGTACTGCCGCCGACCTGCTGGACCGCTTCGATCTGGTTGACGCAGCCGAGAAGCTGCCCGCCACCTACTCCGGTGGCATGCGGCGCCGGCTCGACCCGCGCAGCCGTCGCACCATGTGGCAGATCATCCGCGACCTGGTCGCCGGCGGCGTCACGATCTTCCTGACGACGCAGTATCTGGAGGAGGCGGACCAACTCGCCGACCGGATCGCCGTCTTCGACCGGGGCACGCTGGTCGCCGAGGGGACTGCGGACGAGCTCAAGCGCCGCATCCCCGGCGGCCACATCAACCTGCAGTTTGCCGATGCACGCGGACTCGCATCGGCCGCCCGCAGCCTCGGCGACATGTCGCGCGACGACGACGCGCTCACGCTGCAGGTCCCCAGCGACGGTGGTGTTTGGTCATTGAGAGCTCTGCTGGATCGGCTCGACGACGAATCGATCGAGGTTGACAGATTATCGGTGCACACGCCCGATCTCGATGACGTCTTCCTCGCCCTCACTGGCCACCACAACCCGGAAGAGGAGAGCCTGCGATGAGTACCGTTTCCTATGCTCTGAGCGATTCGGCGACGATGCTGCGGCGAGATGTCCGGCACTCGCTGCGAAACCCGATGATGACGCTGAGTGGCCTACTGACGCCGATCTTCATGATGGCCCTGTTCGCCTATGTGTTCGGCGGCGCGATGCGCGTCGGCCTCGGCGGCGTGGCGCACGGCGGCGCCTACATCGACTACGTCGCGCCTGCGATCATCATCATGACTGTGGGCAGCGGGTGCGCGACGACCGCAGTGAACCTCTGCATGGACATGACCGACGGCATCATCGCCCGCTTCCGCACCATGGCGATCTCCAGCGCTTCGGTGCTGACCGGGCAGGTCCTCGGAAGCCTGATCCGCACGATGATCAGCGTCGGCCTCGTGATCGGGGTCGCGCTGCTCAAGGGCTTCGGGCCCACCGCCGGCCCCCTCGCCCGGATCGCGGCGCTCGGCGTCATCGCGCTGTTCACCTTGGCGCTCACATGGATGGCGGTGGTGTTCGGCCTGGTGGGTAAAACGACCGCGGGAGCCAATAGCCTCTCCCTCATCTTTCAGTTCCTACTGCCGTTCACCAGCAGCGCGTTTGTCCGTCCGGACTCGATGCCAGACGGGGTGCGCTGGTTCGCCGAGTACCAGCCCTTCACGCCCGTGGTCGACACGCTGCGGGGACTGCTGATGGGCGCCCCGATTGGCAACAGCGCCATCATCGCTGTTGCCTGGTGCGCCGGCATCACGCTGGCCGGATATCTGTGGGCGAGAGCGGTATATAACCGCGATCCTGCCCGGTAGTCGGGCCTCGAGGCGGGCGACGGTGAGTTAATGAAAAGCCCTGAGCGGTTGATCTCAGGGATGCTTTGCACGTTCGAGTGCTCTCAGGTGAGCGGGTTCACCACGACGCGTCGGAAAGCTTCCGCGTAGCGAAAGCCGTGTTCGGCGCCGATCGTCTCAGCCACCCGGCGTTGCTGCTCAATCACGAACTCGCCATTGTCCGGCCAGAGGCGGATCTGGCTGGCATGGCAGCGCAGGGCATCGAAGCGAATCTCCAGGGTGTCGGAGACGTCTACCCAGTAGTTTGGGCGCTCGGTCGTGGTGAGCAGCAGCTCGGGGACTTTGTGTAACCGCAAGCCCATCTCTAGTTGCTCCGGAAAATAGCCGGCATTGCTGGCGGCGGGGTAGAGCGCGTCGAGCATTGTCATGCCAAGCACGCGGTGATCCCGGTGATTCACGTAGGAGTCCTGGAAGATAACCGTGAGGGGATCCATGACGATGACAACATCCGGCCGTACTCGCCGAATTTGTCCGACCAGAGCGCCCCGCAAGCCCTCGTCATCGCACAGGGCGCCATCAGGAAAGCCGAGATACACCGCCTGATTGATGCCGATCAGGTCCGCGCTGGCTTGCTGCTCTGATTGTCGCGTCGGCGCCATGGATTGGTGGTCGGCGTCATGATGTTTTCCGCCGCGAGCGCCGTCGCTGGCGACCACCAGTACCGCGCGGTCACCCTCGCGTATCCAGCGCGCCATCGATCCGGCACAGGTGAGTTCCGCGTCGTCCGGGTGGGCCATCACCACCAGAATGGTTCTGCCGGGCATCATGCTCCTCCCCACGCCTCATGATACGGCGAGGAGGAGTGGCCGGTGGTGGCGTATCATGGGACCCATGGTCTGGATAATCGTGCTGGTGCTTCTCCTCTTGCTACTGGCGGCGCTGGTGCCGGTCATGATGGTGATGTTAGGCGCGGCGCCGCCGGTCGATCAATTCGAAACGGAGGAACCCGCGGAGGAGCCGGTCGAGCGGCGCTCTCGCCAGGCGGCGCTGGAGCCGATTGAGAATGCACTGTTGCAGCGCCGGGTCGATCTCGATGCCCGGCGGGGAATGCTGGGTGGCGACAACGATCTCCTCGAAGCACTGGATGAGTTGGAGCGGCGACGCACGGCCGGCGAAATGTCCGAGACGGACTTCGAGGCGGAAAAGGTGCGACTGCTGGGCGGCTGAAGAAGTGTGGTCACGCGTCAGACGACGGGATGATCGGATGGAACTTCTCCCACGGCACGTCGCCGGAAGGACAGAACCGCGAGAGCCAGCGTCGCCGGTGCAAAGGCCAGCAAGTACGCCCGGAGGTTGACGTCTGAAAAGTTTTGCAGATAGTTCCATACCCAGACATAGGCGTAAAAAGTCGCCGAAATGGTGGCGCCATAGGCCAGCAGTTGGGCCGCAAGCCGCTGGGTGGCATTGGGAATCGCCGCCGCCAGGATGCAGGGCCAGACAGCATACCAGATCTTGAAGTTGCTCACGCCCAGGGCCAGGAAGCCGAAGACGGCCAGAAAGCAGCCCCGCAGCAAATCCGCGACCTCGCCCCGCGCCAGCCAGAGCGCGTAGGCATACAGCGGGACGAATAGCACGCGGCCGATCACCCCGGCGGTGTCCACTGTGATCCCTCCTCCCACCACACTGGGCAGAACGCTGCTGAACGACTCGATGTGCATGTTGTTCTCCAGCAGCGAGCGGCTCAGCGTGCTCGCTCCCTCCCAGAACGGTGCATAGAGCGCAACCGTGGCCAGCAGGGAGCCGGTTCCCGCAACGATCAGGTATCGTACGCGGCGCCGGCGGGTGGGCAGGTGTGCCAGGGCATGCACCACAAAGAGCGGAAGCAGTAGGGCTGTTCCGTACTTCACCAGGGCGGAGAGTACCAGCGCGATGGTTCCTACCGCGAACTCGCCTTCGATCATCGCCTGTACGGCTACCAGCGCGATCAGCATCATGGCGGCATCGTTATGACCGTTGACGCTGATCTCAAAGAGCACCAGTGGGTTCCAGGCCACCAACAGCGCTCCTCCCAGGGCGTAACGCGGCGCCACGCGACCAAGAATCTGATGGACCAGATACGCGCAGCCCAGCACCATGGCCGAATACAGCAACTTGATCAGGATGAGACTTTCCAGCAGGTTGTCGCCCGCCACGAGGGTGGAGAGGGCGTTGGTCATGATTCCCAGTGGGCCGTAGGGAGCGCCCTTGTCACTCCAGCCGTCGGAGAGGTGCATGAGCGGATCGAAGGGAAAGTGGGAGGGCGCCACAAAGATCGGATTCTGGTGGTAGTGCAGCATGATCCGGCTCTGGTTGATGTACGTGAAGATGTCGATGGCGGTGATCGGATATACAAAGGTCAGAGTGATCGCGAACATGGCTCCGATGGCCAGGATGATCCAGAGGGTGGGCCGGTCCTGCCAATCCTGACCATGCCAGTAGGCGATGCCGAGCAGGAGGAACAGGGCGGTGAAGCTGTATACAAAGCTCCAGAAGGCGACGTGGGAGTAGTTACTGATGCGGCCCATGTCCAGGTCCTGGTGGCTGTACTGCAGAAGCGGAAACTGCCGGACAAAGTACAGCAGATAGATCAACTCACTACCGGCGCCGGCCAGCAAGAGCGTGCCACGGGACCGCAAGAAGAGAGAGATCGGCATAGTCAATCCGAGCATACCTGCCAGGACGCTGCACAACCTACGTGTATCGTGGGTCATGCAGTCGTCCCCACTTCAGCCGGACACGGGCAGGTCGTCCAAGCTCGTCACGACCGTTGCCGTGCTCGCCCTTATCGTGGCGATCTTCGTGATCACCTTCGTCCTGCGCCATATCTATGAGTCGCCCGGGACCTCCCTGGCGGACAGCAGCCTGCAGCGGACCGCTCGGGTGCTGGCTCCGGCGCTCAAACAGCCCAACAGTGCGTACGTGCAGGAAATAGCGTTTTTCCCGACCTTCAGCCACTGGGCTGCCGACGAGCGTGATACGCTAATCCGGGACGGACCGCGGCTTTCCGGGCGCCACCAGTTCGCGCAGGTACAGCTCTTCGAGACCCGAACGGCCCCGCCCGACTATATTTTGCTCACCATGCCCGGCCACCCGCCGATCGCGGTGGACGGCCCGCTCATGCTGCGGGTGGCCAAGAGTGGCGCTGCGGCCTACAGCGACGCGCAACTGGGGAGTCGCGGCTTGCGCGTGTACCTCACTCGTCTAACCGTGCCGTATCAACTGGGCGCAGGGCAGGTCTTCGCGGTGTTGGAGGTGATCCAATAGTAGTGCGGCGTGTATGGCCCGGAACGAGAATGACCGCCTCTTGCGTCCATGGTCACCTGTGTAGAGAGGTCCGCCCTCTGGCCCTCCGCCCTCGGCACCAGGCTCCCTCGCCGCTACCCCATCACCCCGGGATTTTCTCGATTCAGCTCTCACGTCAGCGGATACTGCGCGACGTACTCGCGGATTGCCGCCTGTTCTCCGTCGTTGCGGATGATACGGCCGTGATAGGTCTCTTGCCAGATCTTCCCGCTGTATCGCGGTCAGTTGAAGTGAACCCCTTCTCTGTCCTTGTGCGTCGTAAACGACTGGGAGCGATGCAGGGTGTCATGCAGTACGTACCTGGCCGCGAGTAGTCATAGTCAGTTAAGCGATGACTGTGTCTGGATGGATAGGACGGCTTTCCCATCGGTCTCTCTGTCGGATGGATAGTATGGTGAAAGTGGAGGGTTGACGAAGGCGGAGGGACAGAGGGGGGAGCTCCCTACCGCGTTATGGTCCATGTGAGATCGACGGACCGACTTCCCACGTTCTTGTCCACAATAGTACGCCCCTTTACGCGGCGCCGCGAGCGGGCTTGCAAGGATGCGACCTTCCCTCACTGGCTGAAACGGTACTCTACTTGGGAGGCCGGTTCATCAGTACTCGTAGAATCGCGCCGACCTGTTTCAGGTCCTGATCCTTCTGCGAGAGGCTCGGAGTGCGCTGGGCCGCGTTGTAATACTGCTCTGCTAGGGCGATCAGCCGAGCGTTACTCAGCGTAGTGTAGGCGCTGGCTGCGGGGGGGACTCCTCGACCGGTGGTGGGCGCCGGCGTGGGCTGGGTGGTTGTCGCACCGCTCGGCGAGACGTTTGAGATATCGCCCTGCGTCAGCAGATTGTTGAGGGCATCGCGTAGTCCGTAGCCCCAGTTGACCTCGTTCTGTGTGCCCACCACTACACGCACCAACTGCGGCAGGGTCTGACTGCTGGCGGATCGCAGGTACAGCGGCTTGATGTATAGGAGCGACTTGCCAACCGGCAGGATGAGCATTTGCCCCGGCACCACTTGACTACCCCGTTGGTCGAGCAGAGTGAGCGCGCTGCTGATGGCCGGAGCCTGGTTATATAGACTTTCGAACTGCGTCACGCCCATAGTTTGCGCGCCACGTGGCATGTCCAGCGCATTCACGGTATAGGTATTGTTATCCGCCGCTAGATAGCCGGCCATGGTTGCCTTACCGTGTACTGAGAAGGGCAGTATCGAGTAGAAACTGTCGTGCTTCTCGCCAAAGAGCCGCGCTACCGTCCATATTGGGTTGAGTGTCACTTGCGGTGTGTCGTCGATGTTCCAATCGTAGGTGCTGGCCTGCTCGGTATCCCACTGGTTGTCCCCGTTGTAATACGAGGTGACACTGGTCACGTGGTAGCGGCCGTAGGCAGCGGCCTGCCAGTTCAGGTAGTCGTCGGGGTACTTGATGTGGGCACGAAGATCGGCCGGCATTTCACTGAAGGGATGCAGCAGCCCGGGGAAGACCGCCGACCAGGCATGCAAAATCGGATCGGTTTGGTCGAATGCGTACAGGGTGGGCCGGCCGGTATAGGCGTCCAGCGTGATCTTCACGCTGTTGCGCATGTAATTCACGCCGTTGGTCGGATCGGAGTACGGGTAGTGATCGGTGCTGGTCATCCCGTCCATCATCCAGACCAGCGTGCCATTGGTGCGTAGGACCAGATATGGATTCGAGTCGATCTGGAGCCAGGGCGCCACAGTCTGCACGCGGTCGTAGATGTTACGACGCAGCAGAAGGCGGGTGGCGGGCTTGACGTAGCTGCTGATGTTCAGCTTGTCGAAAAACGGGAAGCCGCCCTCCTGTAGCCAGGCGAGGGTGAGCCGCTTTAGCCCGCCGGATACCGTTACGCCGTCCGGCCCGTGATAACGATAAGAGGTGTCCTGATCGGCGGTGGACGAGTCGAACTCCGTGGTGCTGGTGTTGGTTAGGATCCAGCTATTGGTGTTCTCGCCAAAGTAGATGCGCGGCTCGGTCACTGCCGGCAGGCCAGTGGTGGTCTCCTGCACCGGCACGTTCTGAATCCAGAGCCGGGGCTGTCCGTCGCGAGTGACGGTGTTGGCGGGAGCCATGGTAAGGCCGTACCCATGGGTGAACTTAATATGCTGGTTTACCCAGGTCTGCGCAGCGAGTGGGAGCTTCGTATAGTCTAGCTCTCGCCCGGCCAGCAGCACCTGCCGTACTTTGCCGTTGATCGCGTAGCGATCGATGTCCGCTGTGTTGAAGCCGTAGTACGTTCGGTTCTCCTGACGCTGGCGCATCACCTGCGTAAAGGCGCCGGTATCAGCAATGCGGGCATCGCTCACGGCCGCTGGATTCGAGGTCACGTCGGCTGAAGTCAGTGATCGTGGGGTGTACTCGCGGGCGTGCCAGCGGTCCATGCCGTAGGCGTGACGGGTGGAGCCGAGGGTGTAGCCGAGATACTGGTACTCCGCGGTCAGTTCATTTGGCGCCACCGCGAACTTTTGGAAAATACCCTGTCCAGCGGCCGCGAAAATCGAGACGGCGACCGGCAGCGCGGCCACACTGGTCAGGGTTATCCGCCTGAGACCGGTGTTGGCGAGCAGGACCAGCGCTGCCACGATCTGGACCACACCCACGATCGGGAACCACCAAAGCGAGGCATGAGCAAAGGTGGCGCCGCCGCCGTAGGCCGTGCCGGTCTGGTTCAGTTCATACGGATTCAGAAAAAAGTTGCGCCAGGCGAAGTAGAGAAACAGCACCGCGCCAAATAAACTGCCGATGGCCACCATGCGTCGCGTGTCGTTCTCCATGGTCTCGAAGGGGGACGTGACGGTGTAAACGCCGGCCAACAGGGCAAGCTCGAAGCCGGCGAGCAGCAGCACACCCACTGCATAGTTGCCCAGTGTTTCCCGCCAGGGGATGGTGAAGACATAGAAGCCGATATCGAGGTGGTGCAGCGGGTCCCCCAGCCCGAATGACTGTCGATGCGTCGCCAGCAGGTATTGTTGCCACTCGGAGGCCATGGTATGCCCGATCAGCATGGCGATTAAGGCGGCAAAGAAGCCGACGCCCAGGGTCAGCAGGGAATCGACCGAGCGCGCTGCCTCATCAGTACCGGGACGAAAGGTCAGCGCCCGAGTCGCGAAGAAGATGACGGTGAAGAGCAGGTAGGTGAGTGGGGTGAAGATGAGGAACAGATTGCGCTCGGTGCCCCAGATACGGCCGTACACATTGCCCAGCCCCAGGCCCTCGAACCACCAGATGTTCAGGTGGACGTGGGCAGCGAGCAACAGCCCACGGAAAACGAGAGCCAGCAGCACCGCCACCAGGCCAAGCAGGAAGTAGCTCAGGACGCTGCGGGTGCCGATCAGATCGGGCAGTTTGGGACGCACCTGGCCGCCGGCCGCTCCCCGGCGCACGGTAATAATCCGCAGAAGCTCGTCGTCGCCTCGTCGGTTCATGACATATGGCGCCGTCGCGAGCGCCGCGCTTGATGCGTCATCACATGATCTCTGGCCCGAGTATAGCGGTATATGCCGGTCCGGCTATGCCGTTTCACTGCCTCCATGCTGCCGCAGTAGCCTGGCGATATCGCCCTGACCGTTCGCCACGGCGACCGCCAGAGGCGTCCTGCCCTTGAAATCAGGCGCGTTTACCGGCGCCCCGTGCGCCAGCAGCCACTCCACCATGGCACAGTTATCGTTTCCCACCGCGCTGTTCAACGCCGGACCCGGGCCCACGTCACCGCTATGTGCCAGAACCGCTTCCGCCAGCTCGGTGTCACCGCTCAGCGCCACGTGAAATGGGACGGAAAAGCCATGCACACCCGGCTGGCGGGCGGACTCCGGATCGTTCTCTAGGAAGCGCGCCACATCCTCGCCGCGGCCAAGCATGGCAGCAGCGTAGATCGTGAGCGGCGCTCCCTGAATCAGCAGGTATTCGGCGATGTCGCGCTGCCTCATATGTCCCGCTGCTTCCAGAGCGTTCTCGTTGAACTTCTCATACTTGCGGTTCAGCAAGTCAGGATGCTGCTGGTGCAGATCCTTGACACGCGCGAAGTTTCCATGCGCGGCCAGCACGAACTGCTCGATCAGTTCTGCCTCGGGTCCGGTTGTTCGCTGATTGGGCATTGGCTCCAGTGTAAAGCACAGAGTGAAGTTTTCAACTGGGCGACGGGTTCGGCCACGGCGTAAATTTATGAGCGAGCATGGCTTCAGCGGGCGACTCGCGCCGGAACAGGCGATGTGCCTGAACGCACAATGACACGCTGCCGGACGTTCCTTGATCGTCTCGCGGCTGCTCTCCAGTTCTTGCTCAATACCCCTCAGTTTGAATCGTCTTCCAAATCGTATACGCGTGACCCTCAACGGCCGCTACCAACGCTTGAAACGAAGTCAAGGTGTCAATGACTCGGCCGCCGGGTTCGCGGGTGATGAGTTCGCAGCAAACAGACGTATAGAGATTCTCTGACATCAGTCGCTGACACAAAACATTCCAGTGCTAAGCATCCGTCTTTTCCTGGAAGATTGGGTCGACCGGAAAGTAGGACTCAGCTGATTTCACTGGCGTGTTGACCTCGGCAAGATCTTCCATGAGCACCAAGAACCCGACGAATGGTCTGGGAGCGCCATGACCGAATCGGTGTTCACGGTATGCGGTCTGCAGATCCACGGCATTCCCGATGATTTGCTCTAAAGTGGCATGGTCTTTCTTGGTAGAATTGGCTCTGGAAAGTGGTCCACTTTGCGCGTATGCTAGGGATATAGACCACTTCATTGTGCACAAGGAGATCAAGATGGAAACTGGAACCTGGCGGGCCAAAGCCGGTCTGGCGCAGATGCTCAAGGGCGGCGTGATTATGGACGTGGTTACCGCCGATCAAGCGCGTATTGCCGAGGAGGCCGGTGCGGTGGCGGTCATGGCCCTGGAGCGGGTACCCTCCGATATTCGGGCGCAGGGCGGGGTAGCTCGCATGAGCGACCCGGACCTTATAGAAGGAATTAAAGATGCGGTGACGATTCCGGTGATGGCCAAGGCGCGTATCGGGCATATCGCTGAGGCGCAGATTCTCCAGGCGTTGGGCGTTGACTATATCGACGAGAGCGAGGTGCTGACCCCGGCCGATGATCGCTATCACATTGACAAGCACGCCTACACCGTGCCCTTTGTGTGTGGTGCGCGTGACCTGGGTGAGGCGCTGCGACGGATCGGCGAGGGTGCGGCCATGACCCGCACCAAGGGTGAGGCCGGGTCCGGCAATATCGTGGAGGCGGTGCGGCACATGCGGGCGGTGATGGACGGTATTCGCAAGGTGCAGTGCCTCTCTCGCGAGCAGTTGATGGCCGAGGCCAAGGATCTACAGGCACCGTATGACCTGGTGGTGTATGTCCATGAAAACGGTCATCTGCCGGTCGTCAACTTCTGCGCGGGTGGCGTGGCCACTCCGGCGGATGCCTCACTCATGATGCAATTGGGCGCGGACGGTATTTTTGTCGGCTCGGGTATTTTCAAGAGCGACAATCCGGCCAGGCGCGCCAAAGCCATCGTCGAGGCGACCACGCACTACGAGAATCCGGCCATCGTCGCCGAAGCCAGTCGTGGGCTGGGTGAGGCGATGCGCGGGCTGGAGATCAGTCAGATTCCGGAGCGCGAGCTGCTGGCCACGCGAGGCTGGTAGTGACCAGGGTCGGCATTCTGGCGCTGCAGGGCGACGTGGCTGAACACGGCGCCATGTTGCGCCGAGCCGGCGCCGAGCCGGTGATGGTCAAGCGCGCCGAGCAGTTGGACGAAGTTGATGGATTGGTGATTCCCGGTGGCGAGAGCACCACTATCGGCAAGCTGCTGAGGCGCTTCGACCTGCTAGACCCGATCCAGCGGCGGGCTCGCTCCGGCTTGCCGCTGTACGGCACTTGTGCCGGCATGATTCTGTTGGCCGACCAGATCGAAGACGCCGGCCAGGACCAACCGTCGATCGGCGGTATGGACATCACGGTGCAGCGCAACGCCTTTGGGCGCCAGGTGGATAGCTTCGAGACCGATCTGGACGTGCCGGCGGTGGGCAGCCGACCCTTCCACGGTGTCTTCATTCGGGCTCCGCTTATCACGCGGCTGGGTGAGGAGGTCGAGGTGCTGGCCGAGTTGGACGACGGTCGCGCTGTCGCGGCGCGTCAAGGGAACCTTCTGGTGTCCTCCTTCCACCCCGAGCTGACCGACGATGCGCGTCTGCATCGATACTTTGTGGGCATGGTTGAGGGGCAGAGTTAGCGCCACTATCCGGCGCCTCGCTTGACGCTCATGGAACTCCCTCTCGCCATCGACCCGTCTTCCGCCGTTGCCTTGCACCGGCAGGTCTACGATGCCCTTCGCTCGGCCATCTTACACGGGCGGTTACGGGCCGGCGACCGGCTGCCCGCCACACGAGTGCTGGCCGAACAGCTCTCGCTCTCTCGCACCACGGTCGCGGAGGCATACGACCAATTGCAGGCCGAGGGCTATATCCAGGGTAAGCACGGCTCGGGCACCTACGTTGCGCCCGATCTTCCTGAGGAGCCGATGCAGGTAACGGCTGGTGATGGAAAACAGGGTGCTACTGCTCGGCATCCGGTCCGTCTCTCGCAATGGGGCGAGCGAATTGCCACCGAGGACTACCAGGCTCTCTTTCGCCCGCCCTCTCAGGACGAGTTTCAGTACGACTTCCGACCACACCGCGTGGCCCAGGATCTTTTCCCCTGGGATGCCTGGCGCGGCGCTGCCGAGCGCGCTTTAAGCGGCGATCGCACACGGCTGCTCTTCTATCCTCCCTCCGCCGGTCATCCCGAGCTGCGGGAATTGGTGGCCGCTCACATACGTCGCTACCGAGCGGTGGTCTGCTCGACCGATCAGATCGTCATCGTGAACGGTATCCAGCAAGGATTGAATTTGCTGGTCCATTTGCTGCTTGAGCCAGGCGACCGAGTAGCCGTCGAAGATCCGGGCTATCCCGCCGCGCGATTGGCATTCGAGGCGCGCGGGCTGGCAGTGACCCAGGCGCCGGTCGACTGCGACGGGCTGATTGTCGACCGGCTGGCCGATTTGCCGGCGCACCGGCTGGTGCATGTCACACCCTCTCACCAGGATCCCACGGGTGCTACGCTCTCGCTGACTCGCCGGTTGGCGTTGCTTGAGCTTGCTGAACGGACGGGGTGCCTGATCCTAGAGGACGATTACGATAGCGAGTTTCGCTACGAGGGACGCCCGGTGGAGTCTTTGCAGGGGCTGGACCGCAACGGGCTGGTGGTGTACGGCGGGACGTTCTCCAAGTCGGTGCTTGCCGGGCTGCGCATCGGGTTTCTGGTATTGCCGCCCGCGCTCGTTGGCCCGTTTGTGGCCGCCAAGTCGCTGTGGGACAGCGGCGCACCCATGCTCGAGCAGGCAGTTCTGGCGGAGTTCATGCGTTCGGGCGATTTTGAGCGACACATACGTCGTATGCGCCGCCTCTATGGCAACCGCCGGAATGCGTTGCTCGCGGCCCTGCAGACCTGCTTCGGCGATCGAGTCGAGGTCGGTGAGCGACACGGTGGCCTGAATATGTTGATCACGCTCGATCTGCCAGGTTCTGATGCGGAACTGGCCAGGGCGGCGACCGGAGCCGGCATCGGTTTGCGCCCGGCCTCGCCGTATTACTCGGAGCCGCCGACGCAGCCACGCTTCCTGATGGGGTTTGCGGCCATGACGGAAGAGGAGATCGAGGTGGGTGTCAGGAAGCTCGGCGCGGTGCTCCATCAACACAAGATGCCCCCGCCGCATACGCTGGGCAGTGCGTATACGGCGGGGGCGGTCACCAGGGATAAGGAGGTCACTTGAAGATACGTGCTGTAGATCCGTCTGGATCATTTCTTTGCCCGTGAATCTTCCCCTATTATTGAAATCGTACAGCGGCCGCACATGCGTCATGGACACGGCAATCTATCCCATCATGGTAGAGAGAGAGACGACGACTCTGAGCGACAGCACTGGCTATACCTTCGTGCCCATGACCGAGGGTGTGGCACGAGACATCCTCGGCTGGCGCTATGATGCGCCGTACACTTTTTACAATGGCAACGCTGCCACCATCGACGACGATCTGGACGAGTTGATGGGCGGCTCGTACTGGTCAGCTCACAATTCGGACGGACGCCTCGTAGGCTTCTTCACAGCCGGTCCCTCGGGGCAGGTACCCGGCGGCCACATTCAGGGCGTGTACACCGACGACGCTCTGGATGTGGGGCTGGGGCTGCGACCGGATCTCGCCGGCCAGGGAGCGGGGTTACAGTTCGTGCTGGCTGGACTGGCGTTTCTGCGGCACGAACGGGAGCCGACTGCGTTTCGCCTTGCCGTGGCGGTCGAGAACGTGCGCGCGATCAAGGTGTACGAGAGAGCTGGGTTTGAGGGGCTAACTACCTTTTCCAGTCCAGTGCTGGCCGGCGGGAATCGGAAGTTCTTGCTGATGGTACGACCGGCGTAGCCGACCAGCCAGTGCCGATTCCGTGCGTTCAGCATTTCTAATCTCGCTTTGATCGCCCTCCGGGCATCGCCTACAGTGAAAGCGTCTCGCGTCTGTCGTGAACCGGCTTTTAGGCGAGAAACCATCCGCTATGCCGTGGGGAGGCAATTCCCTGTAGCGGCATCCACCCCAGGGATAGGAGAGAGGTTTTGAGTTCCACCGTGTACAGAACTCCCCAGGGAAAGACACTGGTTACGCTGATTCCCGGCGACGGCATTGGGCCGGAGGTCGTCGGATCGGCCCAGCGAATCGTCGAAGCAACCGGTGCTCCGATCGAGTGGGAGGTTCGCCACGCCGGCGAGAGCGTCTTCAAGCAGGGGGTGCCCTCCGGCGTGCCAGCTGAGACGATTGAGTCGATCCGCAAGACGCGGGTGGTGCTCAAGGGTCCGCTCGGCACACCGGTTGGCTATGGCGAAAAGAGCGCCAACGTCACCCTGCGCAAACTTTTTGAGACGTATGCCAACATTCGCCCGGTCCGGGAGCTGCCGGGCGTCACCACTCGTTACAGTGGCGAGGGCATCGACCTGGTGGTGGTGCGTGAGAACGTTGAGGATCTCTATGCCGGCATTGAGCACATGCAGACCCCCGGTGTGGCGCAGTGCCTCAAGTTGATCTCGGCCAAGGGCTGCGAGAAAATTGTTCGGCTGGCTTTCGAGTTCGCTCGCTCGGAGGGGCGCAAGTCCGTCGCTTGCGCGACCAAGTCGAACATTATGAAGCTGACCGAGGGTACGCTGAAGCGTACCTTTGAGGCGATTGCGCCAGAGTATCCGGAGATCGAGGCCTGGCACGTCATCGTCGATAACTGCGCCCACCAGTTGGTAAAGAAGCCCAGCCAGTACGACGTGATTGTTACTACCAATATGAATGGCGATATTCTGAGCGACCTCACCTCCGCCCTGGTGGGCGGCCTGGGTTTTGCCCCCTCAGCCAACATCGGCAGCGAAGTGGCCATCTTCGAGGCAGTCCATGGCTCGGCGCCCAAGTACGCCGGTAAGAACGTGATCAATCCCACTGCCGTAATCCTCACCGCCGTGATGATGCTGCGCCACCTCGGTGAGTTCGATGCGGCCGAGAACATCGAGCACGCCGTACTGGTCACACTGGAGTCGGGTATCCGCACGCGAGATATCGCCGGCGACGAGGGAGCGACCTCGACCACCGATTATACAGATGCGATCATCGGCAACCTCGGCCGGCGCTCCGCAGGCTGGACCGTCCGCGAGCACCGGTCGATGAAGCTGCCCGAGGTGTCCTCGGCGCCAGACTTTGTGCACGCCAACGAGCGCCGCGTGGTCGGCGCCGATCTCTTTCTCGAATCCGCCTTGAGCGCCGAGGAACTTGGCCACAGTCTGGAGAACGCGGTCGAAGGTACACCGGTGGCGCTGAAGATGATTTCCAACCGAGGCACCAAGGTATATACACCGACCGGCGCCATGACCGATTGCGTGGATGCCTGGTTCTGCCGCTTCCTGCCACGAGATGGCGACGAGATGGACGACCAGACGCTGTTCGACCTCCTCCAGCGGGTGGCGACCGAGCATCGCTGGACCCACGTCGAAAAGCTGAACGAGTTCAACGGCCAACCAGGCTTCACTAAGGCCCAGGGTGAGGACTGACGCCCGGTCCCTTGACTGGGTTATCCTGTGTGCAGCATCTGGCCGAGAAGTGAGTTTCCATAGGGGTGGTGGGTTGCCGTGCGAATCTCGTTCCGCCGCCGGGGATTCTGGGTATATAAGGCGGTCAACGATGCCAGGCTGCGCACCGTGAGGGATCATTCATGGCTGGCGGGCTGCCCTGGAATCAAAAGGCGACGGCGCGGCTCAATCTGTCCCGTCGCGTCCTGCTCTTGGTGGTCCTGTTCGTCATCATCGTGCTTGCTGTTGTCTTTTTCTTGCTACGTGGCTCGAGTTCATCAACCGCGAGGCCGGCGGCATCGTGGCTCCCACTGTTTCTCACACGGCCCTGCCGAGGCCTACCAGTACGCTTACCGCTCAGCAATTGAAGCGCAGGAAACAGGACGCCGTGTTGGTCTCCTACGCTCGCCCTGTAGCCCCTATCCTGGGGAACAGGGCGCGCCTCTTCGACCAGGCTCTGGGGGCCGCCTCCGCGGCGTCCCTCAAGAAAAACGGCTTGACTGATTTGGTCAACGCCTGAGACAGATATGCTCCCAAGATTTAGGTTCAGTCAGCACAGTTTGAAGGCGTCACACACGCCTTAGCCGCCACATCGTTGGCCGGCCGCCTGAATGCCAACGCGCACCATTCCTACTCGGACGATCTCGCCGCACTGACCATCTGTAGCGCTGCCTCGGACAGCAAGGACCCAAGCGCGGCGGCCGCCGCCATCGCCGAACTGCGCCAGAGCGCACGTGAGATGCACGGGCTCGACCGATACGCACACGATTTGCTGAAGCCGCAGCCCCAGTCAGATCCGACTTGCCATTGCTCAGGAAAACGCGTGAAATGCTCCCTCCTGAGTATTGATCGTGCTCCCACCATGCGGTATGCTGCCAGGGTATATTCCCGCGGTGGAACCTCGCTGGGTTGCGAAAAGCAGGGAACCGGTACGTGCGCATCGCTGATTGGCATACCGGTTTGCTTGCTTCCGCGTTCCCGGGTCCCCTGCGGTGTGAGTGGACGAGCGTGGCAGACGACGTTGGGCTGAAATAAACAGAAAGCGGCGATAAAGGAGCAAGAGTGAAGCGGTCCGCGGGTGTAGGCATAGTGTTTTTGGCACTCGCACTGATTTTGATGCAAGTACTATCCACCTTGTCGGATGGAGGCCGATCTTCGGCGGCAGGCCGGCAGGGGGCTCTTGACACGGCGAACGGGCTGCCTGCGGGTAGCAGCGGGGCCGCCGGCTGGAATCACCCGCCGGCGGCCCCGAACGCCTATGGAGCGACGGTCGGGGAGTCGTATATCAACGACGTATCTCCACGCCTATCCTCAGTACCGCCGGTCACCAGTAACCCATCGGCACGAGAGGGTGTACCGGAAGGTACCGATAAGAATTTTCCTCTTCCCACTGACACGCGTACCGGTCAAACCGATGCGGTCGTACAACGGACTGTTAGAGGCTCCGGTCCCCAGGGAGTCTCCACGTTAACGGCGCCCCCCAACACCGTGCGCAGCTTTGACGGCATGAATGCCTCGGTCGGATCGGGCACCCCGCCGGATACCAATGGCGCTGTCGGCCCGCACTACTACGTCCAGATTGTCAACTCCGCCTTGCAGGTCTTCAGGAAGGACGGAACGTCTGCGCTGGGACCGCTGAACATCAACCAACTGTGGCTGGGCACCGGTGGTCCGTGCCTGCTGCACAACGATGGCGACCCGGTGGTCCTCTATGACCATCTGGCCGACCGCTGGATTATCACGCAGTTCACGTCCTCCATTCCCTACAACGAATGTATCGCCGTCTCGACCAGCGGTGATCCGACAGGGGCGTACTATCGCTACGCCTTCCAACTCGGCACCGTTAATTTCCCGGACTACCCTCACCTGAGCGTTTGGCCGGACGGTTACTACATGTCGGCCAACATCTTCGTCAATGACTCGACGTATGGCGGGCCGCAGCCCTTTGTCTTCGATCGCAACGCCATGCTGGCCGGCCAGCCGGCGACGTTCCAGACCTTCGCACCGCTCGGCAGTAGCGCCGATCCCTTCCTGCCGTTAGACGTTGACGGCGGCGCGCCACCGCCCGCCAGTACTCCCGGTCTATTTGCGCAGACCTATTACAACGGAAATGAGAATCTGCAAATATACAAGTTCAGCGTCGATTGGAGTCCCGCTCACGCGTCTACCTTCGTCCTTTCGTCGACCACGCCGGTCGCCAACTGGAATTCAGCATCGTGCGGGGCATCAGCACCGGCCCGCGCGACAGACTGCGTCCCACAGCCCGCGACCACGCAAAAGCTGGACGACATCGGCTCGAGATTAATGTTCCGCGCGGTGTATCGCAATTACGGCGATCATCAATCGCTCTTTGCAAGCCACACCGTGAACGCGGCCTCCGGCTTCCAGGCCGGCGTGCGCTGGTATGAGTTGCGGGATCCGGCCGGCGCCACGCCAACTCTAACGCAGAACAGCACCTACGCCCCCGACGCAGTCAATCGTTGGATGGGAAGTATCGACGCCGATCTCGCCGGCAACCTGGCTCTGGGCTATAGCGCGTCGAGCACGACCCTAGTGCATGATCAAGCGGCTTGTTGTGGAATGAGGTGGTCGTGGCGTTCACAGGCGAAGTAGTCACACACCCGCTGCTCCAGTTCGCTGGCGGAGAGCAGGCGGGCCGGCTCGGCGATAGCTC